>ENA-OSEO01000285-OSEO01000285.1-sediment-metagenome-genome-assembly--contig:-NODE-285-length-141602-cov-7.105345_pt1 | contig 141602 bp, 153 predicted proteins | sample MGYA00237883_ERZ534232 | MGnify/ENA metagenome assembly ERZ534232
GACTTCTTTCCCAAGGACTACTTGCTGATCATCGACGAATCCCATGTCTCCATCCCTCAGATCGGCGGCATGTACGCCGGCGACCGTTCCCGCAAGGAAACTCTGGTGGAATTCGGCTTCCGTCTGCCCTCGGCACTGGACAACCGCCCCCTGAAATTCAATGAATTTGAGGAACGTATGGGCCAGACGGTGTTTGTCAGCGCCACACCAGGCCCTTACGAGCTGGAAAATACCGACAACGTGATCGTGGAGCAGATCAACCGGCCCACGGGTCTGATCGATCCCGAAATCATCGTGAAGCCGGTCAAACACCAGATCGACGACCTCCTGGGCCAGATCCAGCAGCGTACCGCCCGGAACGAACGGGTGCTGGTGACCACCCTCACGAAAAAAATGGCGGAGGACCTGACCGACTATCTCCGGGAGATGGGCATCAAGGTGCGCTATCTCCATTCAGAAATTAAAACCCTGGAGCGGATCGAGATCATCCGGGACCTTCGCCTGGGCGTTTTTGATGTGCTGGTGGGCATCAACCTGCTCCGGGAAGGCCTTGACCTGCCGGAGGTCTCCCTGGTGGCCGTGCTGGACGCCGACAAGGAGGGCTTCCTGCGCTCGGAACGCTCCCTGATCCAGACCGCCGGACGGGCGGCCCGAAACATCAACGGCCAGGTCATCCTCTACGGGGATGTGATGACGAAATCCATGGCCAGGGCCATCGAAGAAACCAACCGCCGCCGGGCCATCCAGATGGCGTACAACGAAGCCCACGGCATTGTGCCCCAAACCGTCCAGAAAGCAATAAGAGATGTGGTGGAGGCCACCACTGCGGTGAAGGAGACCGGAAAGGGCACCGGCCGCATCGAGTCCATGAGCAAAAAAGAGCTGAAAGAATGGATCCATAAGCTTGAAAAAGATATGAAGGCTGCCGCCAAAAACCTGGATTTCGAAAAAGCGGCGCAGCTTCGGGATATTCTCATCGAAATGAAAGGAACCCTTTATGGCAAACGATAAAATCATCATCAAGGGCGCGCGGGCCCACAACCTGAAAAATATTGACGTGGAGATTCCCCGGGACAAACTGGTGGTGATCACCGGCCTCTCCGGCTCCGGCAAAAGCTCACTGGCCTTCGACACCATTTATGCGGAGGGCCAGCGGCGCTACGTGGAATCCCTGTCCTCCTATGCGCGGCAGTTCCTAGGCCAGATGGACAAGCCGGATGTGGATTACATCGAGGGGCTGTCGCCGGCCATTGCCATCGACCAGAAGACCACCAGCAAAAACCCCCGTTCTACAGTGGGGACTGTGACGGAGATCTACGACTACCTGCGCTTGCTCTATGCCCGCATCGGCCAGGTGCATTGCTGGAAATGCGGAAAGCCGGTGGAGAAGCAGACGGTGGACCAGATGGTGGACCAGATCATGAGCCTGGGAATCGGGACGCGCCTGCAGCTGCTGGCCCCCTTGATCCGGGGTAAAAAGGGCGAGCACCAAAAGATTTTTGAGGACATTCGCCGGGAAGGCTACGTCCGGGTCCGGGTGGACGGCCAGCTGCGGGAAGCGGCGGAGGAGATCCAGCTGGACAAAAACAAAAAGCACACCATCGAAGTGGTGGTGGACCGCATCATCCTCCGGGAGGATTCCGCCCAGCGACTGGCTGGCTCTCTGGAAACGGCCATGCATATGTCCGGAGGCTTGGTGACGGTGGTCAGCCAGCAATCCGCCGAGGCCCCGGAGCAGGAGCAGATCTTCAGCCAGAATTTTGCCTGCACCGACTGTGGCATCAGCTTTGAGGATCTGGCCCCCCGCATGTTTTCCTTCAATAGCCCCTATGGCGCCTGTACCACCTGCGACGGGCTGGGCTTCAAGCTGGAGGTGGATCCGGACCTGGTGATCCCCGACAAAAACAAGACGCTGCAGGAAGGGGCCATCGACCCCTGGATCAACGGGATCTCCAACTGGTATCTGGGGATTTTAAACGGCACCTGCCGCCATTTCAACATCCCCATGGACGTGCCCTTCAAGGATCTGACGGAGGCGCAGCGGGCCATCATCCTGCGGGGAAGCGGCAACGAAGACATTACCTTCCAATACACCAATTCCCAGGGCCAACGCCGTTCCTACGAGACCAAGTATGAAGGGGTCCTCAACATGATCGAGCGGCGCTTTCGGGAGTCTTCCTCCGACTACGCCCGCACCGACCTGGAACAGTACATGACCTCCATGCCCTGCCCCTCCTGTCATGGCGACCGTCTGAAGCCGGAGATCCTCTCCGTCTTTGTGGGCGGCAAGAACATCATCGAGGTGACCCGTATGTCGGTGGAGCAGGCCGGGGCCTTCTTCGACGGACTGGTATTGTCGGAACGGGATACGATCATCGCCCATCAGATCCTCAAAGAAATCAAAGCCCGCATCGGCTTTCTGATCAATGTGGGCCTGGACTATGTGACCCTTCACCGGGCGGCCGGCACCTTGTCCGGCGGGGAAGCCCAGCGGATCCGCCTGGCCACCCAGATCGGCTCCAGCCTCATGGGGGTGCTGTATATCCTGGACGAACCCTCCATCGGTCTGCACCAGCGGGACAACGCCCGTCTCATCGAAACCTTGAAGCATCTGCGGGACATCGGCAACACGGTGCTGGTGGTGGAGCATGACGAAGACACCATGCGGGCCGCCGATTACATTCTGGACATCGGCCCCAGAGCCGGGGTGGAGGGCGGACACGTGGTGGCGGCGGGCCCTTTGGAAACCATCATGCAATGCCCGGAATCCATCACAGGCCAGTATCTGACCGGCGTCAAAAAAATTGAGATCCCTGCCCAGCGGCGGCCGGTCAACGGCAAATGGTTGACGGTCCAGGGGGCAAGAGAGAATAATTTAAAGAATATCGATGTAAAAATCCCTCTTGGGGTTTTTACCTGCGTCACCGGGGTCTCCGGCTCCGGCAAAAGCTCCCTGGTCAACGAAATCATCTATAAGCGCCTGGCCTCCCAGCTCAACCGGGCCCGGACCAAAGCCGGCGCACACGACGCGCTGCTGGGCACCGAGTGGCTGGACAAGGTCATTGATATCGACCAGTCCCCCATCGGGCGGACGCCTCGCTCCAATCCGGCCACCTACACCGGGGTTTTCGATGCCATCCGTCAGGTGTATGCGTCGGCGCCGGAGGCCAAAATGCGGGGGTACCAGCCGGGCCGCTTCAGCTTCAACATCAAGGGAGGGCGCTGCGAAGCCTGCTCCGGCGACGGTATCTTGAAAATCGAGATGCACTTCCTGCCGGACGTCTATGTGCCCTGCGAGGTTTGTAAAAGCAGGCGCTACAACCGGGAGACTCTGGAGGTGCGTTACAAGGGCAAGAACATTGCCGATGTGCTGGACATGACGGTGGATGAGGCGGTGGAGTTCTTCGAAAACCACCCCAAGATCCATCGGAAAATGAAGACGATGCAGGACGTTGGCCTGGGCTATATTCGCCTGGGGCAGCCGGCCACCACCATGTCCGGGGGCGAAGCCCAGCGGGTGAAGCTGGCCACGGAATTGTCCCGCCGCTCCACCGGGAAGACCCTGTATATCCTGGATGAGCCCACCACCGGCCTGCACAGCGACGACATCGCCAAGCTGCTGGAGGTCCTCCAGCGTCTGGTGGACGGCGGTGATACGGTGCTGGTGATCGAGCACAATCTGGATGTGATCAAAACGGCCGATTACTGCATCGACATGGGGCCTGAGGGCGGGGACAAAGGCGGCACCGTGGTGGCCCAGGGCACGCCGGAGGATCTGGTCAAGGCGTCGGCGGTCAGCTACACCGGCCAATTCCTGAAGCCGGTTTTATTTCATGAATTTTAATGAAGCCATCGATAACCGCTCCATGAAAGGCAGTAGGGGATGAACGATAAAATCGAGGAGAAACTGCAGAACCTGCCGGCGGCGCCGGGCGTCTACCTGATGAAGGATGAGGCCGGCAAGGTGATCTATGTGGGCAAGGCCCTCAGCCTGAAAAGCCGGGTGCGTTCGTATTTCAATGAGCTGGGCGCCCACAGCGAAAAGACCAGGGCCCTGGTCCGCCACATCCGGGACCTGGAATGGATCCTGACGGATTCCGAGGTGGAAGCCCTCATTCTGGAATGCAACCTGATCAAGAAATACAAACCCAAATACAACATCCGCCTGATGGACGACAAGAGCTATCCCTATCTGAAGATCACCGTGCAGGAGGAATATCCCCGGTTGGAGCTGGTCCGCAGCATGAGCCAGGATGGCGCCCGCTATTTCGGGCCTTACACCTCCACCGGCGCGGTCAACGAGACCCTGAAGCTGCTGCGGCAGGTTTTTCCTTTGCGCACCTGCAAATCCACGGCCCAATGGGGCAAGATGACCCGTCCCTGCCTCAACGCCCATATCGGCCGCTGCATGGCGCCCTGCATGGGCAAGGCGAATGCCGCAGCCTATCAGGAAATGATCCGTGAAGTGACCCTTTTCCTGGAAGGAAAACAGGAATCCCTCTGCAAGGTTCTGGAGACCAGGATGCAGGAGGCTGCCGAAGCCCTGGAATTCGAGAAGGCGGCCCAGCTGCGGGACCAGCTACTGGCTATGGAAAAGGTGGCCGAGAAACAAAAGATCGTTTCGGAAAAGCAGGACACTTACGATGTGATCAACTACGCCCGGGGCAGCCGCAAGGTCTGCGTCCAGGTCTTTTTCATCCGGGAAGGCAAGCTCCAAGGACGGGAATCCTTTTTCATGGAGGGGATCCAAGGGGAGGAGGATGTGCTGACGCCCTTTTTGCGGCAATACTACAGCCGGGTGCAGCACATTCCCGCGGAGATCTATGTGCCGGCGCCGGAAACCGGAGAGGAAGAGGGTGTGACGGAGGCCTGGCTCAGCCAGCTGCGAGGGCGCAAGGTCCAGGTCAAGGTGCCCAAACGGGGGGACCGCAAGGAGCTGATGGCCATGGTGGGCAAAAACGCCCGGGATTTGCTGCTGCTCAACGAACGTCAGCAGGATCTGCAGGGGGATCGGACCCGGCAAGGCCTGGAGGAGCTGCAGCGGGTCCTCGGCCTGGCGGAGACGCCTCATCGCATGGAATGCTATGACATTTCCCACATTTCCGGCACCGAGACCGTGGCCTCCATGGTGGTTTCCGTGGACGGCAAGGTCCGCCCGGACCTTTACCGGCGGTTCAAGATCCGTATGGTGGAGGGCAACAACGATTTCGCCTCCATGGCGGAGGTGATCCTGAGGCGCTTTAGCAAGGAGCGGCTGGCAGATGAACGCTTTGGCTGGATGCCGGATCTGGTGGTCATCGATGGCGGAATAGGGCAGCTGAACGCCGCCCGGGCCATCCTGGAGGTGGCCGGGCTGGCCTCGATTCCCACGGTGGGTCTGGCGAAACAATTCGATTGGATATATCAGCCCAATCAACCGGATCCGGTGGTGCTGAGCCACAAGTCCCCCGGCCTCCAGCTGCTGCAGCAGCTGCGGGATGAAGCCCATCGCTTTGCCATCACTTATCACCGGCTGCTGCGCGGCAAACGCAATCTTACCTCTGCCCTGGACGAAATCCCGGGCTTGGGACCCAAAGGGAAAAAGGCTTTGCTGCAGCGGTTTGACCTGTCGCTGAAGAACATCATGAACGCATCCCTGGAGGAGCTGGAGCAGACGCCGGGCATCAGCCGGAAAGCCGCCGCGGCGGTGTACGACTGGTTCCATCCTGATGAATGCCATTGTGAACCGGGGCCTTCTTCGATATAATAGAGAATAAAGGGGGAATGAAAATGTCCGGAATGTTATTGTCATGGCTGATCAACAGCGTGTCGCTTCTGATCATCGCGTATCTTCTGAAAGGCTTTTATGTGGAAAGCTTTACGGCAGCCTTGGTGGCGGCTCTGGTGCTGGGGGTGATCAACACCTTCATTCGCCCGGTCTTTATCATTCTGACCCTTCCCATCACCATTTTGACCTTAGGCCTTTTTACCTTTGTGATCAATGCCCTGATGCTGAAGATCATGGGGTCTTTGGTCAGCGGCATCGAGATTGATGGCTGGGGCACCGCCATTCTGGCGGCGATCCTGCTGGCCCTGATTTCCGGGCTTCTCAACTCACTGCGTTGATGCAGTCAGAAAAAACAAGCAGTATCCATCGAGCCATACAAACCGAACAATATAAAGGAAAGAAAAATGAACCAACTGACCATGCAGCACAAAAATCAAGAACATGCACCGATTTGCGGCCTGCCGGCCAAGCCGGAAAAACAGGACGGCGGGGCCCGCACGGCCTCAAAACCGGATATTCGTCTGGTGGCCATCGACCTGGATGACACCATGCTTCGCACCGATCTGACCATTTCCGATCGGACCAAGCAGGCCTTGCAGGCTGCCCAGACCCAAGGGGTGACGGTAACCATCGCCACCGGCCGCATGTTCGTATCGGCTCAGCCCTATGCGCTGGAACTGGGCATCGATGTGCCCCTGATCACCTATCAGGGCGCCATGGTGGTCATGGCCGACGGCCGCATCCTCAGCCATCATCCCATGGACCTGGACATCAGCTGCCGCCTGGTGGAATTTCTCAAACCTTACGGTCATCACGTCAATCTGTATATGGGCGATGACCTTTATATCGAAAAGCATTCGCCGGAAGCCGCCCGTTATCAGGCCCTGACCCGCACCTACCTCAATGTGGTGGAGGATCTGGGGGATCTGCTTCGGCAGAGAGGACAGGGTGCCACCAAGTTTTCTATGATTGCCTCCCCCCGCCAGGTCCAGCATGTTATGAAAGAGGCGGCTGAGGCCTTTGGCAAAACCTTGCAGGTCATGCCCAGCAAGCCTCATTTTCTGGAATTCGGCCGGCCGGATATAGGGAAAGGGGTTGCTCTGAGCCAGATGGCCCGGGCGCTGGGGATCACCCGGCATCAGGTCATGGCCATCGGCGACAGCCCCAATGACCAGGATATGATCGAATATGCCGGCTGGGGCATCGCCATGGGCAATGCGGTGGACAGCATCAAGGAAAAAGCCCGATGGATCACCGCCGACAATGACGCGGATGGCGTGGCGCTGGCTCTGGAACAATGGGTTTTGAAAAACTAGGGATACGGATACAATGTAAAAATAAAGGGAGGCGTCTCCATGGCGGAAGATTGCACTGAGGGAATGGAGCCTGGCATGAAGCTGGCGGATCCGGTCCCGGGAAAACAAAAACGCTCGGTGATTTTTTGGATCGTCACCGGCCAGTCCGGCGCCGGCAAAACCAACGTGCTCCGGATCCTGGAGGACTGGGGCTATTTCTGCATCGACAATTTGCCGCCAGCCCTCCTGCTGAGGACGGCCGAAATGGTGGTGGGCAACGGAGAGATCAAGCGCGTTGCCCTGGGCGTGGATGTGCGATCCGGCAGCTTCTTCAATTATGTCCTGCCAGCTCTTGAAGAAATGCAGCGCCATGGCTATATTCCCAAAATCTTGTTTCTGGAGGCCGGCACGGCGACCCTGATCCGGCGCTTCAAGGAGACACGCCGCCGGCATCCTATGGCTTCAGAAGGCAAGCTTCTGGAAGATATCCAGATGGAACGAAACCGCCTGGACGATCTGCGAGGCAAGGCGGATGTGGTCATCGATACCTCGGGACTGAAGGTCAGTGACCTTAAGGTGATCCTGAAGGAAAGGATCCACGGCGGTTCCAAAGGCCTTCAGTTTTATATTTATGTAGTCTCTTTCGGTTACAAGTACGGCATCCCTTACGATGCTGACCTTCTGATGGACGTGCGTTTTCTGCCAAATCCTTATTATGACCCGAAGCTTCGCCCCTTGACCGGCATGGATGCGCCGGTCCGGGAGTTTGTCATGCAGCAGGACGTGTCCAAAGTATTTTTCGAGAAGTACAGCCAGCTTCTGCAGTATCTGGTTCCCAAATACATTGAGGAAGGCAAGAGCAGCCTGGTGGTGGCCATCGGCTGTACTGGCGGCCAGCACCGGTCGGTGACCCTTGCGGAGAAGCTGGTCGCATCGCTGCAGGCAACCGGATTTCATGCGGATGTGCATCACCGGGATATTGACCGGCATAAGGAGACCCCATGAGCGACAAGACCTCCTTTTCTGTTCAGACCAAGGATGAATTGGCCCGCATCTATCCGGATAAGCCCTGCTGCCGGCTGGCGGAACTGGCGGCCATGGTCCGGATGGACGGCACGGTGACCTTGGGAACCGGCTCCAAAATGGGACTGTATGTGACCACGGAGTATTCCGCGGCCGCCCGCAAGGTTTACCGGCTGCTGAAGGATTGCTTTGATATCGAAGGCGAAATCACCATCAAACGGCAAACCCGCCTGAAACGCCATACCCTTTACAACATCCGGGTGCCGGCGGGGGATCGGGTGCCGGAGGTCCTGCGCCAGCTGGGCATTCTGGCGGAAGGGGAGGGGCGCGCCATTTTGCCGGGTATCCGAAAGGATCTGATCCGGACCCAATGCTGCCGCCGCTGTTATCTGCGGGGCGCTTTTCTGGGCGGCGGTTCCATCAGCAGTCCAGACGGCAATTACCATCTGGAGATCATTACCAGCCATGAGCGGCTGGCGGCTTCCCTGGCAGCCCTGATCAACCGTTTTCCGGAGATGCAGGCGAAGGTGAGCCGCCGCAAGCAGTGGTATGTGGTTTACATGAAGGACAGCCAGCACATTGCGGCCTTCCTGACCGTGATTGGCGCCCACCGGGCGCTGCTGGAATTTGAAAGCACGAAAATCATGAAGGATATGAAAAACCAAGTCAACCGTTTGGTGAACTGTGAGACGGCGAATCTGGGCAAGACGGTGGACGCGGCCATCCGGCAAATCGAAAACATTCACCTGATCGATGAGACCGTAGGGTTGGACAACATCAGCAAGCCGCTGGCGGACTTGGCACGGCTGCGGATCGAGAATCCGGAAATCAACCTCAAGGAGTTGGGGGAACTGATGCAGCCGCCCATCGGCAAATCCGGCATCAACCACCGGATGCGCAAATTGGAGGAACTGGCCATGGAGATCCGGAAGCGCAGCCAGGCCGGCCAGGATGAAATTAGGCTTGCTAAATAGGGACCAGCAAGTTATAATTTATTCGAATAACGGCAACGGAGGTGAAAAAAATGGCTTATGTTATTAATGACGATTGCATCAACTGTGGTGCTTGCGCAGCAGGCTGCCCCACTGAAGCGATTTCTGAAGGCGATGGCAAATATGTAATTGATGCAGCCCTCTGCATCGATTGTGGTGCTTGTGCTGATGTATGCCCCGTGGGTGCGCCCCAGCCCGAGTAAGCTTGAATCCGTTTTCTTGACAGAATCAGAGAGGTGTCTGTCACAGCAGGGTACCGTATTTCTGGTGCCCTGCTTTTTTTAGTTCCGGAAGCAGCGGCATCGGCTGAATGCTCTGATTAGGCTATACTATATTGACGATCTGAGAATTATAGGATAACTCCTTTGAAATATGGCACAATATATGCTACAATGTTTTAGTCCAAGATAGGCAGGACTGGCGTGATTGCCGGAGGTGACAGGATGGATATCGGGTTGCATCTGGAACAAACCCAAAAACTGATTATAACGCCTGAGCTGCGTCAGGCCATTGAAATATTGCAGTTGTCCACGGCGGATCTTCTTGAATTCACAACCAACGCGTTGATGGAAAATCCCTTGCTGGAAGCTGTGGAACCGGAAACCCACGGCGATGAAGAGGATCGGATGACCCGGACCATCGACTGGGAAAAATTCACACAGAAGACCCGGGAGCATCAGCAGCGCCGGGAATTCCCCCAAGAAACGGCCAAAGAAACCAACTATGAGCCGATGAAGGCCAAAGAGACCACGCTGGAAGAGCATCTGTTGAACCAATGGCATTTCATGGTGCTGGAAAAAGACCACCGCCGGATCGGAGACTACCTCATTGGCAATCTCAACTCCTGCGGCTATCTCAGCATTTCAATCCAACAGGCCGCCATGGACCTGAGAGCGCCCCTCACGCAGGTGGAACGGACGCTGCAGCAGCTGCAGACCTTGGATCCTGCCGGCGTCTGCGCCCGGGACCTGCGGGAATGTCTTCTGCTCCAGATCGATCGTCAGGAAATGGATGCGACGGAAAAAAATTACCTCTGCACCCTCATCCAGGATTATTTGCCGGAGATCGCCAAGGGCGGTGTGCTGCATATTGCCAAAGCCATGGATCTCACGCCCCCGGTGGTCCAGGGCCTGGTGGACAGGATCAAGAGGCTGAATCCCAAGCCCGGCAGCAGCTTCAGCAGCTGTGAGGATACCACCTATATTATTCCCGATGTGGTGGTGGAAAAGGATGGGGAGGATTTCAGGATCGTCCTCAGCGAAAGCTATATGCCCCAGATCTCCATCAACGACGCCTATGCCAAGGTTCTCATGGATCAATCCCAGCAGGACCAGGCTGCAAAAACCTTTGTTGAGACCAAGCTGAATCAAGCGGCTTGGCTTTTGCGCTGTTTTGAACAGCGCCGCTCGACCCTGATCAAAGTGACAGAGGCTTTGATCCGCCGTCAGCGCGGATTTTTCGAGCGGGGCATTTCCGCCATGAAGCCTTTGACCATGCGGGAAATCGCCGAGGAGGTGGGGGTCCATGAGTCCACCATCAGCCGCACGGCTTCCAATAAATACATCCAGACGCCCTTCGGCGTCTTCGAGTTCAAGTTTTTGTTCACGCCGGGCCTGGAAAATACCGAGGGCGGCGTGGTTTCCACCGAGAGCATCCGGGAGATGCTGCGTGAGGTGATCCGGGAGGAATATCCCGCCAAGCCCTACAGTGACCAGCAGATCGCCATGATCATGATGGGACGGGGCGTTCGGATCGCCCGCCGGACGGTGGCCAAATACAGGGAAGAAATGGGCATTCCCAGTACGGCGCTCCGCCGAAGATATTAAACCAGAGAAGAAAAAGACATCATAATATCAATCGAGTAAACAGGAGGAATGCATGATGGTTAAGTTGGGCATTAATGGATTCGGACGGATCGGACGTTTGGCTTTGAGAGCCGCCATGGACAATCCCCAGGTGGAGGTGGCGGTGATCAACGGCACCGCGGAGCCCAAGGTGCTGGCCCACCTTTTTCAGTATGACTCCGTTCACGGAACTTATAAGGGAACCGTGGAAGCGACCGAGACCTCCCTGATCATCAACGGCCATGAGATCGCCGTCACGGCGGACCGGGAACCGGCCAATCTGGACTGGGCCAAATACGGTGCGGAGGTGGTGCTGGAGTCCACCGGCAAGCTGACCGACCGGGAACAGTGTGCGATCCATCTGAAGAATGGCGCTAAAAAGGTGATCATTTCCGCCCCCGGAAAGAATGAAGATATCACCATCGTGATGGGGATCAATGAGGCGCAGTTCGATCCTGAAAAGCATCACATCATCTCCAATGCCTCCTGTACCACCAACTGCCTGGCGCCGGTGGCCAAGGTTCTTCATCAGGCCTTTGGCATCCAACGGGGATTTATGACCACGGTCCATTCCTATACCAACGACCAGAAGATCCTGGACGGGCGCCATAAAGACCTGCGCCGCGCACGGGCTGCGGCCATGTCCATCATTCCCACCACCACCGGGGCGGCCAAGGCGGTGGCCTTGGTGTTGCCTGAATTGAAGGGCAAGCTGAAAGGCATGGCCATGCGGGTGCCTACACCCAACGTTTCTGTGGTGGATTTTGTGGCAGAGCTCGAAAAGCCCGCCACCGTCGAAGAAATCAACGCTGCCTTGAGAAAGGCTGCTGAAACCACCATGAAAGGCATCCTGGATTACAATGAGCTGCCGCTGGTTTCCACCGACTACAACGGCAATCCCCATTCCTCCATCGTGGACGGACTGAGCACCATGGTCCTGGAAGACAACATGATCAAGGTCCTTGCATGGTACGACAACGAATGGGCATACGCGCTCCGGTGCGTGGATCTGGCAGCTTATGTGGGCAGCCGGCTTTAATCCGTTGAAGAAACGAAAATAAGGCGGGGAGGCCAATCGATATGACAAAAAAGACCATACGGGACGTTGAGCTGAAAGGAAAGCGGGTCCTGCTGCGGGCTGAATTCAATGTGCCCATGAAAGACGGTGTGATTACCAATGACAGCCGCATCCAAGCAGAGCTGCCGACGATCCGTTACATTCTCGACAAGGGCGCCGGGCTGGTGATCATGACGCACTTGGGAAGACCGAAGGGCCAGCCCAGTCCGGAACTCAGCGTGGAGCCGGTGGCGGCCCATCTGGCGGAGCTGCTGGGCCGGCCTGTGGCGTTCATTCCATACGGAGACCCCCGCAGCATCCAGCAAGCGGCCCACAAAATCAAGCCGGGGGAAGTGGCTTTGCTGGAGAATGTCCGTTTCTGGGAAGGCGAAGAAAAAAATGACCCCGACTTCAGCCGTCTGCTGGCGTCCTTGGGCGATATCTATGTGAACGACGCTTTTGGCGCCGCCCACCGGGCCCATTGCTCGACGGTTGGCGTGGGTTACTATCTGCCTGCTTTAGCAGGCTTTTTAATGGAAAAGGAAATGATCGCCCTGGGTTCTGTGGTGGATGCTCCCCGGCATCCCCTGGTGGTGGTGATGGGCGGCTCCAAGGTGTCCGACAAAATGGGTGTGATCGAGAATTTAGCAGCAAAAGCAGATTACATGTTGTTTGGCGGCGCTATGGCCAATACCCTGATGGCGGCGCAAGGCCTGGATATGGGGACTTCGAAAATCGAGGCGGATAAACTGGATATTGCCCGGGAAATGTTAAAGGAAGTGGCCAAGGGAAAATGCAAGCTGGTTTTCCCGGTGGACCTGGTGGCGGCAGACGCTTTCGCTGAAGACGCCCATCATCAGGTGGTGGCCGCGGACAAAGTCCCTGAAGGCTGGATGGCTCTGGATATTGGTCCGGCCACGGTAGCCCAATGGACGGAAATATTCAACAATGCCGCCACCATCATCTGGAACGGCCCCCTGGGTGTTTACGAAATGGAAGCCTTCAACCAAGGCTCCAAGGGCGTTGCCCAGGCCATGGCTGCCAGCGGCGCCATGACGGTGGTGGGCGGCGGAGACGCGGTGGCGGCCGCGGAGCAGGCGGGGGTGGGGGATCAAATGACCCACTTGTCCACCGGCGGCGGTGCTTCCCTGGAATTGCTGGAAGGCAAGAAACTGCCGGGGATCCAGATTCTTGCTGAGAAGGAAGAAGCCTACGTCCCCAAGGTCCGCAAGCCGCTTCTGGCTGCCAACTGGAAAATGTACAAAACCCAGGAGGAAGCCCGGAGCTTTGTCCGGCAGCTGCACAAACAGCTGGCATCCCAGCTGCTCTCTGCCGGAGCGCCCGGCACGTCAGCCTCTGTTTTGGAGCTGCTGATCTGCGCCCCTTATACGACCTTGCCGGCCTTGAATGAAGCCCTTCGTTCCAGCGGCGTCCAGCTGGGGGCCCAAAATATGCACCCCCAGGCTCAGGGTGCCTTTACCGGGGAGATTTCTCCCCTGATGCTGCAGGACAGCGGCTGCACCTTCGTGATCCTGGGCCATTCGGAGCGCCGCCGGATCTTCGGCGAGCAGGATGCCTTCATTAATGAAAAGGTCTTATCGGCCTTGAATTACGGTTTGACCCCGCTCCTCTGCATCGGGGAAACTCTTGAGGAACGGAAGGCCGGTAATACCAAAAAGATCTGTTTTGGCCAGCTGGCCGCCTGCCTGGCCGGCGTCAGTCCGGAAGCGGTGGCGGGCATGGTCCTTGCCTACGAGCCGGTCTGGGCCATCGGAACCGGCGTCAGCGCCAAGGCCAGCGATGCCCAGGAAACCATCCGGGCTATCCGGAAATGGGTCGCGGCCACCTACGACGACCAGGTTGCCCGGTCGGTGCGGATCCTCTACGGGGGCAGCGTGAAACCGGACAACATCGAGGAACTGATGCATCAGGCGGACATCGACGGCATGCTGATCGGCGCCGCCAGCCTGGATCCGGACAGCTTCGGCCGGATCATCAAGGGCGCTTATCTGGTCCTGTAGAGCTTGAGCCGCATCGATGGAATGGAGTGGGCGACATGTCAAATAAACCGATCATGCTGATCATTATGGACGGCTGGGGCATTGGCGATGGAAAGGACCCATCCCATGACGCCATTGCCATGGCCAAAACCCCCAATTACCTGGCCTTGAAGGCCCAGTATCCTTACACCAGCCTGCTTTCCTCCGGGGAAGCGGTGGGTCTGCCTCAGGGACAGATGGGCAATTCCGAAGTGGGACACCTGAACATCGGCGCCGGGCGTGTGGTCTATCAGGAACTGACCCGCATCAACAAAGCGATCCGCACCGGAGCATTCAGGACCAACGAGGTGCTGACGGAGGCCTGCAGAACTGCAAAGGAACAGAACAAGGCCTTGCATCTGCTGGGGCTTGTATCCGACGGCGGTGTTCACAGCGAGATTTCACATATCTTCGCTTTGCTGGCCATGGCAAAAGAACAAGGCGCTCCTCGGGTCTACGTCCACGTACTCCTGGACGGGCGGGATACGCCGCCGGGCAGTGCGTTGGGCTTTGTGAAAGAATTAGAAGAAAAGATGGAGCGGGACGGCACGGGCCGAATCGCCACCGTCAGCGGCCGATACTATACCATGGATCGGGACAACCGGTGGGAGCGGGTGGAAAAAGGCTATCGGGCGATGCTGGACGGCGAGGGCTTCCAGGCGGCTTCCGGGGTGGAGGCGGTCGAGGCAGCTTTTGCGCGGGGGGAGACGGATGAATTTGTGCTGCCCACCGTGATCGTCGACACCGATGGCCAGCCGGCGGGGCTGGTGCGGGAAGGGGACGTGATGATCATGTTCAATTACCGAACCGACCGGATGCGTGAAATCAGCCATGCCCTGATCGACGAGGATTTTAAGGAATTTTTGCGCAAGGGCGGCAAAGCGCCGGGAATCCAGCTTTACACCATGACCCAATATGACGCGACCCTTGCGGTCAAGGTGGCTTTCCCGCCCCTGGACCTGAGCCATACCCTGGGCGAGGTGGTCAGCCAGGCTGGGCTGCGCCAGCTGCGCATCGCCGAAACGGAGAAATACCCCCATGTAACCTTTTTCTTCAACGGGGGAGAGGAAACACCCAATCCCAATGAAGACCGGATCCTGATCCCTTCCCCCAAGGTAGCTACCTATGACCTGCAGCCGGAAATGAGCGCGCCCCAGATCGGGGAAACGGTCAATGAAAAGATCCGCAGCGGTTTGTACGACCTGATCATTCTGAATTATGCCAATCCGGACATGGTCGGACATACGGGACTGATGGAACCGACCATTCAGGCGGTGGAAACGGTGGATGCCTGGGTTGGCAAAAATGTGGAGGCGGTCCTGGCTCAGGGCGGCACGGTGCTGATCACCGCAGATCACGGCAATGCGGAAACCATGTGGGACTGCGAGGGGGAGGGCCCCTGCACGTATCATTCCAGCCGGCCGGTTCCCTTTATTCTGGTGGGAAAAGCATTCATTGGCAGAATACTCCGGGAGGGCGGCTCCCTTCAGGATGTGGCCCCCACGATCCTGGACATCATGGGTTTGGAGAAACCGGCTGAAATGACCGGTGAAAGCCTGCTGATATAAACGCGAAGGCCTGGGTGCAGGCTTCGAAAATCGAATTCACAAGGAAAGAAGGTTTTACAATGACGCTAATCACTGATGTTTATGCCAGGGAGATTCTGGATTCCCGCGGCAATCCCACCGTGGAGGCCGAAGTGGTCCTGGAGGACGGCACCGTCGGCCGTGCGGCAGTTCCTTCCGGCGCATCCACCGGAGCCTATGAAGCCGTGGAAATGAGAGACGGCGATCCGGACCGTTATATGGGCAAAGGCGTTTTGAATGCTGTAACCAATGTAAATACCATCATCGGGCCTGCTCTGATCGGGCTGGACGCCACCGACCAAGTGGGCATCGATCAACTGATGCTGGATCTGGACGGGACACCCAACAAAAGCAAGCTGGGCGCCAATGCCATCTTAGCCGTCTCCATGGCCATCGCCAAAGCCTCTGCGGAATATTTCGGAATTCCACTGTACCGGTATGTGGGCGGCACCAATGCCAAGCAGCTTCCGGTCCCCATGATGAACATCCTCAACGGCGGCCAGCATGCCGACAACAACGTGGACATCCAGGAATTCATGGTGGTGCCTGTTGGTGCCGTCAATTTCTCCGAAGGGCTCCGGATGGGTACCGAGGTGTTCCATAGCCTGAAAAAAGTTCTTAAGACCAAAGGCTACAACACGGCGGTGGGGGATGAAGGCGGTTTTGCCCCCAACCTGAAATCCAACGAAGAAGCGCTACAGGTCATCGTGGAAGCCATCGAAAAAGCCGGCTATGTTCCCGGCAAGGACGCTTTCCTGGCTTTGGATGTGGCGGCTTCTGAAATCTACAAGGACGGCAAATACGAATTGGCCGGCGAAAATAAAGTGATGAGCGCCGAAGAACTGATCGGTTTTTATCAGGAACTGGTATCCCGATACCCGATCGTTTCCATTGAAGACGGATTGGCAGAAGACGATTGGGAAGGCTGGAAGAAGCTGACCGAGGCCCTTGGACAGAAGATCCAGCTGGTGGGGGACGATCTGTTCGTCACCAACACCGACCGCCTGGCGGACGGCATCGAAAAAGGCGTCGCCAACAGCATCCTGATCAAGGTGAACCAGATCGGCACCCTGACGGAAACCCTGGATGCCATCGAGATGGCGAAACGGGCCGGCTACACGGCGGTGATTTCCCACCGTTCCGGGGAAACCGAGGATGTAACCATCGCCGACATCGCCGTGGCCGCCAATGCCGGCCAGATCAAGACCGGCGCACCCTCCCGGACCGATCGGGTGGCCAAATACAACCAGCTGATGCGCATTGAGGAAGAACTGGACGATGCGGCCCAATATCCCGGACGGAAAGCCTTCCGCGCCCTTGGAAAATAAGGTTGTAACCCTTCCCGGCTTATGATAGAATATTCCCGTTACGCAGAAACTGGCAGAGCCGAAATGCAGATAGGATCATATCTGCATTTCCTTTACCGGTTTGGAAGGAGAGAAAGAGATGAAAATTTTTGTGCAGATTCTTCAGGTGATCGCAGCCCTGGGATTGATTTCCACGGTTCTGCTGCAAACAGGTAGCAGTGCCGGCCTCGGCAGCATTGCCGGCGGCGCGGAATCCCTGTTCGGCGGCAGCAAAAAAGGCCTGGATGACCTGTTTTCAAAATTATCGACCATCAGCGCCATCGCGTTTATGGTTCTGACGATCATTCTGTCCATTATTTAAGAAGATTCTATATGGGAGCCTCATCAAGAGGGCTTGCGGAAAGCTGTATATCTTTGTGCGCCGCAGTGCGCATATTATAAGGAGGAATTATTCATCATGGAATCTACGTATTTGCTCCTGGGCGCAGGAGCGGGACTGGTGGCATTATTCTTTGCTTTTTATCTGGCACGCAAAATCAGCCAGATGGATGCCGGCACGGACAAGATGAAAGAGATTGCCGCCGCCATCCATGAAGGCGCAATGGCTTTTTTACGTCAGGAATACAAGACCCTGTTCTTCTTCGTCATCGGGGTGGCCGCCGTTATCACGATTGTCGGCTTTGCCACACCCGGAGCGGACAGCCTGCAGCCTGCGACGGCGATTGCCTTCATTCTGGGCACCATCTGTTCGATCAGCGCCGGCTTCATCGGCATGAACGTTGCCACCAAAGCCAACGTCCGGACCACCAATGCGGCCCGTACCGACGGCAACAAAGCGCTGAATATCGCCTTCTCCGGCGGCGCCGTCATGGGCATGTCCGTGGTGGGCTTGGGCGTGATTGGTCTCAGCATCGTTTGCTTCCTCTTTGACACCCCCAGCGTTGTCAACGGTTTTGCTCTGGGCGCCAGTTCCATCGCCCTGTTTGCCCGTGTGGGCGGCGGCATCTATACCAAAGCCGCGGACGTGGGCGCCGACCTGGTCGGTAAGGTCGAGGCTGGTATTCCCGAAGACGATCCCCGGAATCCTGCCGTCATCGCCGACAACGTGGGCGACAACGTGGGTGACGTGGCCGGCATGGGCGCCGACCTGTTCGAGTCTTATGTAGGCTCCATCATCGCGGCCATGGCGCTTTCGATTTCCTTGAAACTGGGCGCAGGCGCGTTTTTCCTGCCCCTGATGATTGCCTCGTCCGGCATCATCGCCTGCATCATCGGCTCCTACTTTGTTAAATCCAATGACCCCTCTAAAGCCGCCAGGGCTTTGAACACCGGTGAAATGGTGGCGGCGGTCATTACCTTCATTGCCATTTATGTTCTCTGCAATTTCTTCCTGAAGGACAGCACCGGCGTGACCGCTTTCGGCGCCTTCGTGGCCTGTGTCGTCGGCCTGGTGGCCGGCGTGCTGATCGGCAAGATCACCGAATACTACACCTCCGCGGATTTCCCTCCGGTCAAAGAAATCGCCCGTTCCTCTGAAACCGGTACTGCCACCAACATCATTTCCGGTCTGGCTCAGGGCATGATGTCCACCGCCCTGCCGGTGCTGGCAGTTGCTGTGGCGATCATCTTCTCCTACAAATTTGCCGGCCTCTACGGCATTGCGATCTCCGCGGTGGGTATGCTGAGCACCACCGGCATGGTGGTCGCTGTGGACGCTTATGGCCCGGTGGCTGACAATGCCGGCGGCATTGCGGAAATGGCTGGACTGGAAGAACATGTCCGTGAAATCACCGACGGCCTGGATGCCGTAGGCAACACCACCGCCGCGGTCGGCAAAGGTTTCGCCATCGGCTCCGCTGCGCTGACTGCCCTGTCCCTGTTTGCTGCCTACACCGCGGCCGTTGGCCTGGAGGTGTCCCAGCTTTCCTTGATGGAGCCTATGGTGGTGGCTGGTCTGTTCATTGGCGCTATGCTGCCTTATCTGTTCTCTGCCATGACCATGTCGGCCGTGAGCCGTGCGGCCGGACAGATGATCGATGAGGTCCGCCGTCAGTTCAGAACCATCCCCGGATTGCTGGAAGGCACCGCCAAAGCGGATTATGCCACCTGCGTTAAAATCAGCACCGCGGCAGCCATTAAAGAAATGATCATTCCCGGCCTGATGGCCGTTGTGGTGCCGATCCTTGTCGGCATGACTTTGGGTAAAGAAGCCCTGGGCGGCCTTCTGGCCGGCGCAACCGCTTCCGGTTTCATCCTGGCTGTTATGATGGCCAATGCCGGCGGCGCCTGGGACAATGCCAAAAAGTACATCGAGGGCGGCCAGCATGGCGGAAAAGGTTCCCCTGCCCATGCGGCAGCGGTCAACGGCGATACCGTCGGCGACCCCTTCAAAGATACTTCAGGCCCTTCCATCAACATTTTGATCAAGCTGATGACCATCGTTGCCCTGGTGTTTGCCCCCCTGTTCATCTAATCCAGGTGCGATCATCGAAACCAGGAGCTGCCCGGCATACGGGCAGCCCTTTTTTTGCCCCGAGGGGCCATGGGCCTTCTTTCAAATCGATTGGAAGAATGGTAGAATAGCATCAAGAGGAGTGAGAAACGATGAAAATATTACGTTATGAGCACCAGGGCCAAAGGGGCTATGGCTGTCTTGAGGAGGACCGGATCCGGAAGATCCAGGGCGACCCGGTCAGGGCCGGCGGAACCGCCGGGCTGCAGCGGTCTGAGGAAACTTTGCCCTTTGAAGACGTCAGGCTGCTGATGCCGGTGGAACACCCCCGGCAGATCCTGGCCATCGGCCTCAACTATAAAGCCCACATCGAGGAGTTTCAGAGGATCCAGGGCGTTTTTACACCGACGTTCCCGGTATCCTTTATGATCGCCCACTCGGCGCTGACGGATCCGGGCAGTCAGATCACGGTGCCCTTCCGGGAACATAAGACCGATTATGAAGCTGAATTGGTGGTGGTTATGGGCAAGGAAGCCTTTGAGGTCAGCGAGGCGGATGCCTTGTCCTGCGTCTTTGGCTACACCTGCGGCAACGACATCACCGACCGGGATATCCAGAAACAGGATCAGCAATGGACCCGGGCCAAGTCCTACCCAGGCTTCAAGCCCTTTGGTCCATGGATCGAAACCGAGCTGGATCCCTCCGATCTGAAGCTGGTGGCCAGGGTCAATGATGAGATCCGCCAAAAGGGCAACACCGGATCCATGATCCACACGGTGCCCCAGTTGATTTCCAAGGTTAGCAGCTTTATGCGCCTGTATCCCGGCGATCTGATCTTTACGGGCACCCCCAGCGGGATCGGGCCTCTGGTGGCTGGCGACATCTGCGAAATCGAAATCGAAGGCATCGGCGTTCTCAGAAACATGATTTCATAAAGCGTATGAAACACGAAGCTCCCTGCCGGACGGGACCGGTCAGGGAGCTTTTTTATTCAGTGCGCTGGGATGTCAAGCTTTAAAGGGTTTGCGGGATTCCAACCATTCGATGCAGCGAAGGGCGGACCGGTTTTTGTCCTTTACCTCCAGCATGATGTCCAGATCAAGGCCTTCCAGGGCTTCATAAAAAGCGCCAAATGCCTCAAGGCCGATGCTTTCAGAATGAGCGCCGGTGCGCTTCCCTTCGGCCTGCTGGGAATAATGGATTTTTTGCAGGCCGTCCCTGGGCTGCCAGGTGGAACGGCACTGGCGGATCCATTCCAAAACCGTCCCTTGGGTGGTGCTGGGTTTGGCGGCATGATGGAGGTTGTCGAAGACCACCGGGGCACCGGTGGCGGCGCTGATGTCCAGGACCTCCTCGATGGCATAGGAACGGTCATCGTTTTCGATGATGAGCCGCTGCCGGACGGCATCCTCCAGCTGATGATAGTTGGCGATGAAGCGCTGCGCGGCAGTATTTTTATCGCCATAGACGCCGCCAATGTGCAGAACGATCTTATGCTCCGGTGAAACACCAAGAAGGTCCAGGACCCGGGCGTGGTATGCCAGATCCGCCGCAGCGTTCTGAACCACCCGGGGATCCGGTGAATTCAGCACCGTATATTGTCCGGGATGCATGGAGACCCGCAGGCCCGTCTCTTTGATCTTTCTGCCCAGACCGTTGAATTCTTCCTCAAAAAGCGCCGGCCAAGGCAGCCGGTTGACGGGGCTGGAGCCGAAGGGGATCAGGTCCGAAGTGATGCGGAACATCCGGATCCGGTGGGCTTCATTATAATCCAGAATGTGGTCCAGCGCGTCCAGGTTGTGGGCGATGACCGTTTCCAGTTTTTCATTGCTGGCGTTTTTCAGAAGGCAGGTCCTGAAGGATGTGCGGGGAACGCCGACGGTGAGGCAGGCATAGCCGATGCGCATGGGCAGTCTCCTTTTGCTTGCAAGATGGGCAGGCCTTTTGCAGAAATTGTATCAGAGGGCGGAGGATTTGACAAAGGGGAATCGGCATATTGCACATTTTGACCTTCTTTGATATACTAAGGCCAAAGTCAATAAAGGTCAGGTGAGAGCAATGGCGCAAAGTATTGCAGGTCAAATTGAAGCCTACCTCAAAAAGCTTCTGATGGTCCAGGATTATATCGAACTGCAGCGCAGCGAGCTGGCAGAGATCTTCAGCTGTGTGCCTTCCCAGATCAATTATGTGCTGGGCACCCGCTTTACCCCCGCCCAGGGCTATATCGTGGAAAGCCGCCGGGGCGGCGGCGGATATCTGAAAATCGTCAAGCTGTCCTGGGACGATCTGGCGGACTGTGCGGCCGCCCGGCTGCCTGAAACCCAGCAGGATGCCCTCAGCCAAAATGAAGCAGAGGGGATCCTGAGACGGCTTTTCGAGGAAGATTGGCTGACCCAGCGAGAGTATCAATTATTGCGTATGATGTTGAGCCGCGATGTGCTGCTGGGCAGCGCCCAGGCTCAGGATGTGCAGAGGACGAGGCTACTGCAGGCGGCCTTGACCGCGCTTTGCCGCATGGACGGCAGATAGGAGGAAAACATGTTTCAAGGATTCACTGAGAAAGCCCGCTGGCTGGTCACTCAAGGCGCCGCCGATGAAGCACGCCGTTTAGGGCACAGCGACGTGGGCACGGCCCACTTGCTGCTGGCGCTGCTCCGTGAAGGAGAGAGTGTGGCGGCCCATGCATTGAAAGAAAGCAAAGTCGAATACGACACCCTGCGCAAGGCCATTGTGGAGATCGTGCCGCCGGGACGCACCATGAAGACGTTCCTGTACATGACGCCGCGGCTGAAACGGGTGGTGGATGTGGCGCGGGATGAGGCGGTCCAGATGGGGACCCCTTATGTGGGCACCGAGCATCTGCTGCTGGCGCTGCTGCAGGAGGAGGAAGGCCTAGGTCTGCAGGCCCTGGCCGATTTGGGCGTCAATCCGGAGAGCATCCGGAAAATCGTCATTCAGACTCTCGGTTTCCAGAACAGCAATTACCAGGAAATGAATATGGGCAAAGGGGCCGGCACTGCCAGCAAAACCCCTGCCCTGGACGAATTCGGCCGCGATCTGACCGTCATGGCGAAACAAGGGAAGATCGACCCGGTCATCGGTCGTGAAAAGGAAATTGAACGGGTGATCCAGATCCTTTCCCGCCGGACCAAAAACAATCCAGTGCTTCTGGGTGAGCCGGGCGTGGGCAAAACCGCCATTGTGGAAGGCCTTGCCGGCCGGATCATTGCGGGCCAGGTACCGGAGCCTATGAAGAAAAAACGGGTGGTATCCCTGGACATGGCTTCTCTGGTGGCCGGCTCCAAATACCGCGGCGACTTCGAAGAACGTTTGAAAAAGGTCATGGAAGAGATCCGCGCCAGCGGCGATGTGATCCTCTTCATCGACGAAATGCACACCCTTGTCGGCGCCGGCGCCGCGGAAGGGGCCATCGACGCGGCCAACATCCTTAAGCCGGCCTTGGCCCGAGGCGAATTGCAAGCCATCGGCGCCACCACCATGGATGAATTCCGCAAGCATGTGGAGAAAGATCCGGCGCTGGAACGCCGTTTTCAGCCAATCATGGTGGACGAACCCAGCAAAGAAGATGCCCTGAATGTTTTGAGGGGGCTGAGACCTTTGTACGAAACCTTCCATCAGGTCGCGATCCGTGACGATGCCCTTGAGGCGGCGGTCCAGCTTTCGGAGCGTTACATCACTGACCGCTTTTTACCGGACAAGGCCATCGACCTGGTGGACGAGGCCGCTTCCAGAGTAAGGCTTCGCTGCAATACCATGCCGCCGGAGCTGGCCAATCGGGAACAGCGTCTGGAACAGCTGGCGCTGGACAAGGAAGCCGCGATCATGGCTCAGAACTACACCCGGGCCGCGGAGATCCGGCAGGAAGAACTCCTGATGCAGAAAGAGATCGACAATTGGAAGGCCAACTGGGAAACCTATCGCAGCGACCAGGGGAACCAAGTGACTAAGGAAGAGATTGCCCGCATTGTGTCGGCTTGGACGGGTATTCCGGTGACCCAGATCGCCCAGGAAGAATCCCAGCGGCTGCTTCACCTTGAAGAAATCCTTCATCAGCGTGTGGTTGGTCAGGAAGAAGCGGTCGTTGCCATTGCAAAAGCCATCCGCCGCTCCAGCGCTGGGCTGCGGGACCAGCGCCGGCCCATCGGTTCCTTCGTATTTGCCGGCCCCACCGGGGTGGGCAAGACCGAATTGGCCAAAGCCATCGCCCAGGCGATGTTCGGGGACGAGAATGCCATGGTGCGGCTGGATATGTCCGAGTATATGGAGAAGCATGCGGTGGCGCGGATGATCGGTGCGCCTCCCGGCTACATCGGTCATGATGAAGGCGGCCAGCTGACGGAGGCCATCCGGCGCAAGCCCTATTCCGTTATCTTGCTGGATGAGATCGAAAAGGCCCATCCGGATGTGTTCAATACCCTGCTGCAGGTTCTGGAGGATGGACGTCTGACCGATTCCAAGGGGCGCACGGTCAACTTCCGCAACACCATCGTGATCATGACCTCCAACATCGGGGCATCCACCCTGCGCAAGGAGAGCAGTCTGGGCTTCGTGACCAAATCCACCGAAGCGGAGGATTACAAATGGATGAAAACCCAGATCCTCAGTGAGATCAAGAAGGTATTCAAGCCTGAGTTCCTCAACCGCCTTGATGAAATCATTGTTTTCCACAGCCTGGAGGACATCCATCTCCAGTCCATTGTCGGCCTGATGCTGGACCAGATGGCTAAACGGCTGCAGGAGCAGGAGATCCGGGTCTCCTTCGGAGAAGCGCTGAGGAAGCATCTGGTCAAGGAGGGCAAAGACCCTGCCTTTGGCGCCCGCCCTTTGCGCCGGGCCATCCAGCATATTGTGGAGGACGTTCTGTCCGAAAAACGGCTTCTGGGAGAACTGCAGCCGGGGAAACAGTATCTGGTTGACTGGAAGGAAGAGCCGGAAGGCGTGCTGACTCTGACCGAGGAAGGCAGCGAGGCGCCTGAACCGGTGGTCCTCATGACTCCAGAAGGCCAGCCGGCCGAAGGGGGAGAAGGGCCGGTCAAAGCAGACGCAGAGGGAATGAGCGACGTTTCGGGGACACACCATGAAAATTAAGACCAAGTATGTCTGCCAGGCTTGCGGATTTGAAACCGTCCGATGGATGGGCCGCTGCAGCCAATGCGGCGAGTGGAACACCTTGCAGGAAGAAATTCAGAGGGAAGCCTCCAAACCGGCGTCCGGGCCCCTGGCCCGGGCGGGTTTGGGTATGGTCCCGGTCCAGGAAGGCCCCCTTCCGCTGGAGGCGATCCAAAATTATGCCGTTGAAAGGCTGGACTTGCAGATCGAAGAGTTCAACCGTGTCCTGGGCGGCGGCCTGGTGCCCGGTTCCATGGTCCTGTTGGCCGGAGACCCCGGCATCGGCAAGTCCACCCTGCTGCTTCAGGCGGCGGCCATGGCGGCGGGCCAATGGCCTAAGGTATGGTATGTGACCGGGGAGGAATCGGTGCAGCAGGTGAAGCTGCGGGCGGCTCGGATGGGCTGCAGCCGGGAGAATTTGTGGCTTTGGGCCCAGACGGATATGGATCAGATCCTTTCCCGCATGGCGGAGGACCAGCCTTCTCTGGTTGTCGTCGACTCCATTCAGACCATGTTCACCCATGAACTGGAAAGCGCGCCGGGCAGCGTGGGGCAGATCCGCGAATGCACGGCCCGTCTGGCGCTTCTGGCTAAGAGCCTGCATATCCCGGTGATCATCGTGGGCCATGTGACCAAAGAGGGCAGCATTGCCGGACCCAGGGTCCTGGAGCATATGGTGGATACGGTGCTGTATTTCGAAGGGGAGCGCCATTATCCCTACCGTATCCTCAGGGCGGTCAAAAACCGCTTTGGATCCACCTTTGAGCTTGGAGTTTTTGAGATGTGCGAGGAGGGTCTGCGACAGGTCCTGAATCCCTCCATGGCCTTTTTGGCGGAACGGCCCCTCTCGGCTCCCGGTTCGGTCATTGCCGCCTGTATGGAGGGGACCCGGCCGATGCTGGCCGAAGTCCAGGCCTTGGTAAGCCCCTCATCCCTGGCCCAGCCCCGACGGGTGGTCAGCGGAACCGATTACAACCGGGTCAATATGATCCTGGCGGTGCTGGAAAAGCGCGCCGGCCTTAAGCTGGGGAACCAGGACGTCTATGTCAACATCGCCGGCGGCATCCGGCTCCAGGAACCGGCCATGGATCTGCCCATCGCTATGGCCGTGGCCTCCAGCTTCAAAAACCGGCCAGTCAAGGACAACATGGCGATCATGGGCGAAATCGGCTTGGCCGGCGAAGTCCGGCCAGTCAGCTATCCGGAAAAAAGGGCGGCGGAGGCCGCTAAACTGGGCTTGAACCGGCTGCTGGCACCCCGGGGCAGCAGGGCAAAAATAAAAACTTCCGGGACCGAGATCCTGGAGGCGGACACCTTGGTGGAGCTTCTGGCCTTAGGCATGGAAAAAAAAGCGCCTTATCCGACGATAACGACGGAATAAGGCGAACTTAAAAGCTTCAATAAACATCCAGCAACCGGAAGGGCTGGGGACCGGGCAGGTCAGTCAAGATTGAATTTGCCCAGGGTTTCCAGCTTTTCGGTTTCTTTTTTCAGAACATCCTGCAGGGAAATGTCAAAAACGTTGCACAAAGCGGTAAGATAAAAAAGATTCCGGCCGATCTCCTGCGTGAGCACTTCTTTGCAATTGTCGCATAACTGGCCTTCCACGTGGGAAGAGAGGATCTGGCGCAGTCCTTCAAGATCCACTTCCGGCGGAATGTCGGGCTTGCACGCATGGATTTCGATGCAGCCGCAGGTGGTGACCGCCTTGATCACGGCCCCGTTGACCCGTGCACAATTCTCCTGGCACTTGCTTAAAATATCAAGAACGCTCTGATGGCGCAGCAGAAAGTGGGAAACAGCGCTTTGGAAATCACTGCAATAGGTTTCTCCCATGAAAATTCACCTCGTTCCTTAATACGTCTATTATAGGAAGATGGCATGGCCCTGTCAATGAAAAGGCCTAAAAAGCCGCGGCAGTTTCACCGGCCGGTATCATAATGGAAGGCTATGCCATCGGCGGACGGCCCGGAAACGTTGCAACAGCCGAAAGGGCGGCGAAACCAGTCAAAAAAATATTGCGGAAAGTAATAAAATGCCATTGACGATGAGCCGGCGGCTGATTATACTATTAACTTTACACATCGTGATTAATCTGTTAAAATAGATTATATATTGATGGCCGTTTGGTAGGAGGTGGCGCTGTGTTTTTGGTGGGAGACAAGATCGTTTATCCGATGCATGGAGCTGGGGTCATCGAGGCGATCGAAGAAAGAGATATTCTTGGGGAAAACCGCCGATACTATGTTCTCAGGATGCCCATCGGCGAGATGCGTGTCCTGGTGCCGGTTTCCCATATACCCGAAGGCGGCTTGAGGCTCGTGATCGGCGCCGAGGAAGTGGGCCGTGTCTTTGAGATCCTCGGCGAGGATGCAGGAACGGAGCAGGAAAACTGGAACCGCCGTTATCGGCATAACATGGAAAAGCTCAAAAGCGGCGATATTTTCGAACTGGCCGAGGTGGTCCGCAATCTGACCCGCCGCGACCAGCGAAAAGGCCTTTCCACCGGCGAAAAGAAGATGCTGGACAATGCCCGGCAGCTCCTGGTCAGTGAATTGGTCCTGGCGGAGAACGCATCCGAGGAAAGCGTTGCCATCCAGATCAAAATGTGTTTTGCAGCTTAAGCCCTGTCGGACGCCTTCGGGTCCGGCGGGGTTTTTGAAAAAGCATGGCTTTTATGTCCCTCAGCACGACACATATGACATGTTTTTCTAAACAAAGCCTTGCCTTTGGCTTCAGCGACCCTTATAATTGTTCTAACAACCGGATTCGTCCGGTGAAACGGCCGGATCCTAGGGTCTGGCTTCATTTCTTTTTCAGGAGGTGAAGGGGGCTTGATGAAGTTTATCCGCAGCATCATGGCGGTCTTGATGGGCCTGCTGGGCTGTACGGGCGCCTGGTTTTTTGTCATATCGGATTTTTACGCACAGAATTTTGAAGTGCACGGTCTTATTCTTCGGGCCGCCATTCTTGGTGCGGCTTTCCTTGTTTTTCTGATCGTTGGATATGTGGTCGCTCCCGCCATTATCAGGAACACACGGCATTTATTCAGTTGGCTGGAAAGCCGGCTACAGAACATTCCCACCGCCGACTTGGCGGGCGGTGTCATCGGGCTGATCATCGGACTGATCATTGCCTCTCTGGTCGGACCGGCGTTGGCCGGGATCCCGATCGTTGGATATTATCTTCCGTTGATCACCAGCGTGGCCCTGGGCTACCTGGGACTGTCCCTGGGGATCCAGAAGCGTGACGAGATCATCAACATCAACAACATCAACCGCATCCGCTCTCTGACGGCCAGAGACAAGAAAAAGGATCCGGGCGGCGTTGGGGAGCCTGCATCCTCCGCCGAGGAGGACAAGGCGAGAGGGCAAGGGGGCGAGCCCTGTGCTTTCAAAATCCTGGACACCAGCGTGATCATTGACGGCCGTGTGGCGGACATTTACCGTACGGGATTTTTAGCTGGCAAAATCGTCATCCCCAAATTTGTCCTGACGGAGCTGCAGCACATCGCCGACTCCTCGGACGCCCTCAAACGCAATCGGGGCCGCCGGGGCTTGGATATTTTAAACGATATGCGCAAGGATATGAATGGGGTGATCCAGATCGTGGATACGGATTTCCCCGAAGTTCCCGAGGTGGATGCCAAGCTGATTTGTCTGGCACAGCAGGTCGGCGGCGAGATCCTGACCAACGACTACAATCTCAATAAGGTCGCGGAGCTCCAGGGGGTGCGGGTCCTCAACATCAACGACTTGGTCAACGCCCTGAAACCTGTTTATCTTCCCGGTGAAGAAATGCGGGTGCTTGTCCTGAAGGAAGGCAAGGAGCAGCGTCAGGGCATCGGCTATCTGGACGACGGCACCATGATCGTGGTGGACTCAGGAAGAAAATACATCAATCAAACGATCCACTGCATCGTGACCAGCGTCCTGCAAACCTCGGCGGGCCGTATGATTTTTGTTAAACCCAAGTTTAACGACGACCGCGTGCTGGTGGAGGAACGGAACGTTGTATAAGCATGAAGGACCGGAGACCGGCGGGAGGCTAAACCCGAACCCGAGCCCGGCACCTTCCGGACGGACGGGCGCCGCGGTGATCGTGCCCTGTGCCGGACAGGGACTCCGAATGGGCGGAAAGACCGCCAAACAGTTTTTGGCCGTTGAGGGCAAACCTGTGCTGGCGTATACCTTGTCCTGCCTGGAAGCCCATCCCAGGATCCAAAGGGTGGTCCTGGTGGTGCCGGATGGCTGGCAACACAAGATACAGGACGAGATCCTTGCAGTTTTCGGCTTTGGCAAGGTGACGGATGTGATCGCAGGCGGGGCGACCCGTCAGGCTTCCGTTGCCTGCGGTCTGGCCGCTCTGGGGTCATGGGAGGGGCCGCTGCTGGTCCATGACGGCGTTCGGCCGCTGACTCCGCCGGAGGTTTTCGACCGGGTCATCGATTCCGTGCTCGAATGCGGCACCGGGATCGCCGCGCTGCCGGTGACGGACACCATCAAGCGGGCGAGTGACCGGGGATGGATCGTGGATACGGTTCCCCGCCATGACTTATGGCGGGTGCAGACGCCTCAGGGCTTCTGGCCGGATGCGCTGCGAGGGGCTTATGCCGCCGCCGAACGATCCGGCTTTTCAGGGACCGATGACGCCTCTCTCCTGGAGGCTTGCCACCAGCCGGTGCGGCTGGTGCCGGGGGATCCATGGAATGTCAAGATCACCTATCCGGAGGATCTGGCGCTGATGGAGGCCCGTCTTCGACACATCAAGCAAACCGACATAAAAGGAAGCGTAATATGCGGATAGGATTTGGGTACGACGTGCATCCTTTTGCCGAAGGAAGGCCCCTGATATTAGGCGGTATTCAGATACCGTGGGATCGGGGGCTTTTAGGGCATTCCGATGCGGATGTCCTGCTTCATGCTATGATGGACGCGCTGCTGGGGGCTGCCGCACTGGGGGATATCGGCACCCATTTTCCGGACACGGATCCCCGATACAAGAACATTTCCAGCCTGCGGCTGCTGCGGCAGGTCCGGGATAAACTGGAGCAGGCCGGTTTTGCCTGCCACAATATGGATTGTACTCTGCTGGCGGAAACCCCGAAGATCAAACCCTATATCCCGGCTATGACCGGATGCGTCAGCCAGGCCCTGGGGATTGAGGAGAACCGCATCAGCATCAAGGCCACCACCAATGAAAAGATGGGCTTTGTAGGAAGGGAAGAAGGCATGGCGGCTTACGCAGTCTGCAGCATATCGACTTTTGGAGGAGATAAAGATGAGTGAAATCAACGTTTATAATACCTTGACTGCAAAAAAAGAACCGCTGGTCCCCAGGGAGCCCGGGAAAATCGGCATGTACGTTTGTGGTCCCACCACCTACAATTTCATCCACCTGGGCAATGCGAGACCACTGGTGGCGTTCGATACGATCCGCCGTTACCTGGCTTACAAAGGCTTCGACGTCACCTACATCCTGAACTTCACGGATGTGGACGATAAGATCATCAACCGCGCCAATGAAGAAGGACAGGCGCCGCAGGCTTTGGCTGACCATTACATCGAGGAATATTTCAAGGACGCGGATGCCCTTAACGTCAATCGCGCCACAGTACATCCCACGGTCAGCGGCCATATAACGGAAATCATCGATTTTGTCCAGGCTTTGATTGACAAAGGCATGGCCTATGAAATCGACGGCGACGTCTATTATTCGGTCTCTAAGTTCAAAGAATATGGCAAACTTTCAAAGAGAAACCGGGAAGACCTGCTGGACGGCGCCCGGGTGGGTGTTGATGAGCGAAAGAGGGAGCCGGGGGATTTCGCTCTCTGGAAGAAGGCCAAGCCCGGCGAGCCCTTCTGGGAAAGCCCCTGGGGTCTGGGCCGTCCCGGCTGGCATATCGAGTGCTCCGCCATGTCCCACAAATACCTGGGTGAAAGCTTTGACATCCATGGCGGCGGCTTTGACCTGATCTTCCCTCATCATGAGAATGAAATCGCCCAGTCGGAAGGCCGCTTCGGCAAGCCCATGGCCAAGTACTGGATGCATAATGGCTTCATTACGGTCAACCAGGAGAAAATGTCCAAGTCCCTGGGTAACTTTTTCATGCTGCGGGATATCCTGGCGAAATTCCCTGGCCCGGTGATCCGCTTCTATCTTTTGTCAGTGCATTACCGCAGTCCTCTGGATTTTGACGACCAGAAGCTGGAAAGTGCCGCCAAAGGCTTGGAACGGCTGAGGACGGCGGCGCGCCTTTCCAGGGAAGTCCTGGACCGCCAGGAAGCCCAGGGCGTTATGGCGCTGCAGCAGCCCGGCCCGGAAGGCGCCGAGGAACTGGCCAAACTGCGCAAACAGTTTGAGGATGCCATGGACGACGATTTCAATACGGCGCTGGCCAATGCCGCGCTGTTTGATATGGCGCGTCTGCTGAACTCCTGGAACGCCTCGGCGGAGACCGCTGACCTGGCGGCCATCGCTGCCGGGCTGTCCCAGATGACCGAATTGGCAGAGGTTCTGGGAATCGATTTGACGGAAGACCGTGGCGGAGACGAAGAGGATACCGAGTTGAACCATGCCTTGAAAGCCCTTCTGACCGACCTTGGGGAGACCTCCGCCAACGGCATCGAAATGCAGATGGCGACCCTGCTGGCGCTGCGTGAAGCCGCCAGAAAAGCGAAGGATTTTTCGAAAAGCGACCGGATCCGCGACGGGCTCAAGCGCCTGGGGATCCAGATCGAAGATACGCCCCAAGGGCCGCGCTGGCGCAGGGGGTAAGCATGTGGAACTATCCTGAGGAGGCGCCGGAGCGATTGGCGCCTCTGTCGCTGGCTTACGTTGGCGATGCGGTTTTTGAATTGTATGTCCGCAGCGGACTGGTCCGGCGGGGCGGCAAAATCGATGCCCTTCACCGGCAGGCGGTGCGTCTGGTCAAGTGCTCGGCCATGGCGGCGTATTACCAGCGGCTGGAACCCCATCTGCAGCCGGATGAACTGGAAATCATGCGCCGGGGGCGCAATGCCAAGTCGCGCCATCCCCGCAGCGCCAACGTCCAGGAATACCACATGAGCACCGGCTTTGAAGCCTTGATCGGATATTTATTTCTAAAAAACCAGGAGGACCGGCTGGTCCGCTTACTGGAAGTTGCCTTGGAAACGTCTGATCAATAGGACCGAGCCTATACGGATGCCGGGGCCGCCTGAGGGCGCAGCCACGGCATCTGACGGCTGAAGGAGAGAAAACAATGGAAAAAAGAAACAGCAGATCCAAGGGCCCGGTTCGGCCCCAGCGACCAGACCCTTTCGCGAAGCCCGGCAGCCAGGAGCGGCCGCGGCGTTCGGGCAAGCCGGCCTCTGCCGGCCCGTCTGAGGGATATCGCAGAGCTGACGGTCCAGGCCGAAGCGCCGGACCGGAGCGGGAACGGACGGCCCTGGCAGCCGCCGCGGGCAGAAGGCCGACGGCAGGTCCTGCGGTCAAAGCCACCCATCAAGCCCCTGTCAAAACCCCGCCTGTGCCCGCAATGGCTGTAGAGACGGAGCAGGGTCCGGGACGGGACCTGATCTATGGCCGGAATCCGGTGCTGGAAGCCTTGCGCCATGGACGGCCGATGACACGTTTATGGCTCCTGGAGGACACCAAGGAATCGGTGGCCGGGGAGATCGTGGCCCGCTGCCGTGAAGCAGGCATTCCTTATAAATTTGTCGACAAACTGTTTCTGGACCGGCTGACGGAGGGTGCGATGCACCAAGGCCTCGTCGCCCAGGCCGGCGCCAAGAATTATGTGGAATGGGAAACCATGCTGACAGACGCGGCTGCCAAAGGCCAGGTGCCTTTGCTGATCCTGCTGGATCAGGTAGAGGACCCTTACAATTTGGGTGCCGTACTGCGCTCCGCCGATGCGCTGGGCGCCCACGGCGTGATCATTCCCAAACATCGGGCGGTTCCCCTGACGGCCAGTGTGGGGCGTTCCTCCGCCGGTGCGGTGGAATATGTGCCGGTAGCCAGAGTGACCAATCTGACCCAAACCATCGTACAGCTTAAAAACGCCGGACTTTGGGTCATCGGCGCCACCGCCGAGGGCAAACAGACGATCTATGATACGGATTGGACCGGGCCGGTGGCCCTGGTTCTGGGCGGCGAGGACAAGGGACTTTCACGGCTTGTGGCAGCCCAGTGCGACAGCTTGGCGTCGATCCCCATGAGCGGCCATGTGAATTCCCTGAATGTTTCTGCCGCCGCGGCCATTGTTTTATCCGAAACGGTGCGCCAGCGCAGAGCCAAAATCAAAACACAGGCATAGACCAGCGATAAGGAAGTAAATTGGAGGCGCGGATCACATGACGCAGATCGCGGATAAAAAAACGAGCAGCATAGCCCCTTTTTCCTCCATGGACGACGAACGCGTGGTGGAAATGGCCCGGGATGGGAATAAGGCCGCTGAAGAATACCTGATCCAGAAGTACAAAAATTTTGTTCGAGCAAAAGCGCGCTCCTACTTTCTGATCGGCGCCGACCGGGAGGACATCATCCAGGAAGGCATGATCGGACTGTTCAAATCGATCCGCGATTTCCGGGGGGACAAGCTGTCCTCCTTCCGGGCGTTTGCCGAACTGTGCATTACCCGGCAGATCATCACGGCCATTAAGACGGCCACCCGGCAGAAGCACATCCCTCTGAATTCCTATATTTCACTCAACAAACCGATCTATGACGAAGAGTCTGACCGTACCCTTTTGGATGTCATTTCAGGCGCACGGATCACCGATCCGGAGGAGTTGATCATCAGCCGGGAGGAATTCAACGACATTGAAGGCAAAATGGGTGAGATCCTGAGCCCGCTGGAATGGCAGGTGCTCATGTTCTATCTGGACGGCAAAACCTACCAGGAAATCGCCGAGGACCTGAAACGCCATGTGAAATCCATCGACAATGCGCTGCAGCGCGTCAAACGCAAGCTGGAGCGCTACCTGATCAAACGGGGACAATAGGAGGAACCAGCCATGGGTATTGCCGATACGCTGTTCAAACAGAATTGCCGGGAAATCCTGGACTCCGGCGTGTGGGACACGGACCATCCGGTGCGTCCCCGCTGGGAGGATGGAACACCGGCCCACACCATCAAAAAATTCTGTCTGGTCAACCGCTACGATCTGGCCGGGGAGTTCCCGATCCTTACCCTCCGCAAAACCAACCTGACGGCCGCCATCGACGAGCTGCTCTGGATCTGGCAAAAAAAATCCAGCAACGTCCGCGATCTGAACAGCCACATCTGGGATGCCTGGGCGGATGCGGAGGGGAGCATCGGCAAAGCCTACGGCTATCAGCTGGGAATCAAGCATATTTATAAAGAGGGCTTGTTTGACCAGGTGGATCGTGTGCTTTACGATTTAAAGAACAATCCCTTGAGCCGGCGGATCATGACCAATATTTACAATCATCAGGACCTATGGGAAATGAATCTCTACCCCTGCGCCTATAGCATGACCTTCAACGTATCCGGCAAAACCCTGAATGCCATTCTCAACCAGCGGTCCCAGGATATGCTGGTGGCCAACAACTGGAATGTCTGCCAGTATGCGGTGCTGGTGATGATGCTGGCCCAGGTCAGCGGATTGGTGCCCGGAGAACTGGTCCATGTGATCGCCGACGCGCACATTTATGATCGCCATATCCCCCTCGTCGAGGAAATGCTGGCGTTGGAGCCTTTCCCGGCGCCGATTCTTGAGATGGAACCCTCTGTCAAGGATTTCTATGGGTTTTCAACGGCCGATTTCCGGCTGAAGGACTATCAGTTCCATCCCCTCAAAGGAAAAATCCCGGTTGCGGTGTGAAACGCCGTCCGCGAAGGAGTCGATTCCATGAACCTCATCGTTGCGGTGGACCGGAAATGGGCCATCGGGCGTGACGGGCAGCTGCTCTTCACCATTCCTGACGACATGCGATTCTTTAAGAAAATGACCACCGGCAAAGTGGTGGTCATGGGTCATGCCACCCTGCGCTCCCTGCCGAAAGGGAAGCCTTTGAAGGACAGAACCAACATCGTCCTGTCCCGGAACCGGGAACTAGTGATCGAGGGCGCTTTGGTCTGCCATTCAGCGGGCGAGTTGTTTTCTGTCCTGGAATCCTATGCGGACGACGAGGTCTGGGTGATTGGCGGAGAGACGGTTTACCGGCTTCTGCTGCCCTATTGCACGGATGCCTATATCACAAAAGTTGATGCGGTCGCGGCTGCGGATACTTTTTTCCCGAATCTTGACGAGAGCGGCGACTGGCAGATCGCCGACTGTTCCGAGACCTTCCATCATGAAGGTTTTTCATACGCGTTTGTCCATTACCGCTGCCGGGAACCGTTGAAGGTTCTTCAAAGGCTCAGGGATGGGGCGAAGGCGCCGGACAATAAAATATAAAAAAATGCATGGCAAACCCTTGACATGGGGGGCAGCTTTTGATAACATAACTAATGCTTGCTTGTAGTACCAAGCAGTTAGCCGATGTCGCGGGATGGAGCAGCTGGCAGCTCGTCGGGCTCATAACCCGAAGGTCGCAGGTTCAAATCCTGCTCCCGCAACCATTTTGCTGATGTAGCTCAGTCGGTAGAGCGTATCCTTGGTAAGGATAAGGTCACCGGTTCAATCCCGGTCATCAGCTCCATTTCTCCAGGCGGCGTAGCTCAGCTGGCTAGAGCATGCGGTTCATACCCGCAGTGTCCGGGGTTCAAGTCCCTGCGCCGCCACCATACGAAATTTGATACCCACTTGCGATGAGTGGGTTTTTCCTTGTCTTGAGCCTTTTAAGGGCGCATCCTTGACAGCGGGAATCGAAACCCATATGATAATCTAAGGCATGAGAAGATTGCTCTGGTCCTCGAAACTTCGTTGACCGCTGCATTTTGAAGGAGGAATTGGAACAATGGCAAAGGCAAAATTCGAAAGAACCAAACCCCATGTAAACATCGGAACCATCGGTCACGTTGACCACGGCAAAACCACCACCACGGCAGCGATCACCCAGGTGCTGGCAGAAAGAGGCCTGTCCCAGAGAATGACCTTCGACCAGATCGACAAAGCACCGGAAGAAAAGGCCCGTGGGATCACGATCAACACCTCCCACGTGGAATACGAAACTGCCAACCGGCACTATGCCCACGTGGACTGCCCGGGCCATGCCGACTATGTCAAGAACATGATCACCGGTGCCGCACAGATGGACGGCGCGGTGCTGGTGGTAAGCGCCACCGACGGCCCCATGCCCCAGACCCGCGAGCATATCCTGCTGGCCCGTCAGGTCGGCGTGAAATACATCGTGGTCTGGCTGAACAAATGTGACATGGTGGACGACGAAGAGCTGCTGGAACTGGTGGAAATGGAGATCCGCGAACTGCTGAGCACCTACGAGTTCCCCGGCGACGACATCCCCATCATCCGCGGCTCCGGACTGAAAGCCCTGGAAGATCCCAAAGGACCTTGGGGAGACAAGATCATGGAACTGATGGATGCGGTGGACAGCTACATCCCCACGCCGGAACGTCCTGTGGACAAACCCTTCCTGATGCCTGTTGAAGACGTGTTCTCCATCACCGGCCGCGGCACCGTGGCAACCGGTCGTGTGGAACGCGGCGCTGTCAAAGTGGGCGAGGAAGTTGAACTGGTGGGTCTGCATGAAGCCACCCGGAAATCCGTGGTGACCGGCGTCGAAATGTTCCGCAAGCTGCTGGATTTTGCCCAGGCCGGCGACAACATCGGCGTTCTGCTGCGCGGTGTGGACAAGAAAGAAATCGAAAGAGGCATGGTTCTGGCCAAACCCGGTTCCATCAAACCTCACACCAAATATCATTCCGAAGTGTATGTGCTGACCAAAGAAGAAGGCGGACGCCATACGCCCTTCTTCACCGGCTATCGTCCCCAGTTCTATTTCCGGACGACGGACGTGACCGGCGTGGCCACGCTGCCTGAAGGCATTGAAATGTGTATGCCTGGCGACAACATCAAAATGACCATCGAACTGATCACCCCCATCGCCATCGAAACCGGACTGCGCTTCGCGATCCGTGAGGGCGGCCGGACCGTCGGTTCAGGCGTTGTCTCCGACATCATCGAGTAATGCACCGGAATGCAGCCCTTGAGCCTGACCCGCCAAGGGCTGCTTCTTCTAAATTATCTTGACATGACTTGACCGATATGGTAAAGTCTACTATGTTATGGATATAATCCACCCAGTGTGACTAATTTAGGGCTTCAGGGAGGTGTCAGTAATGCGGGTAAACATCATTTTGGCTTGCACCGAGTGCAAACAGAGAAACTACACGAGCAGCAAAAACAAAAAGACCAATCCGGACCGGCTTGAGCTGAAGAAGTATTGCAAGTTCTGCAAGGCTGAAACAGTACATAAGGAAACGAAGTAGTTTTTGATGCGATGGTCAGTACGGCCGTTTTTTTATGGCGCAGAATTCAGTGAGGATGTGGGAAAATGGCGGTAGCAAAAAGCGAGAAAGTCGGGGTCATTGACCGGACGAAACGTTACTTTCGCAGCATGGTCCATGAAATGAAAAAAGTGCACTGGCCTTCCAAAAGAGACACTGCTGTCTATACCGCAGTCGTCATCGTGGCATGTGCCATAGTGTCTGCCATGATTTGGATCATGGACATGGGGATCGGCGGTTTGCTGAACCTTATTATTAAATAGGCGGTAATGACATGGAAAAATTCTGGTATGTGATCCATACCTATTCAGGTTATGAAAACAAGGTCAAGGCCAACCTTGAGAAACGCATGGAATCCATGAATGTGGAAGACAAGATCTTCAGGATCCTGGTTCCCATGGAAGACGAAGTGGAGATCAAGGAAGACGGCTCCCGGAAAATCAACCACAAAAAAATGTTTCCCGGCTATGTGCTCGTGGAAATGATCATGACCGACGAGACATGGTATGTGGTGCGCAATACCCCGGGGGTCACAGGTTTTGTAGGCACCGGCAATAAGCCGATTCCTCTCAAAGAGGGGGAGGCTATGCAGATCCTGCATTATATGGGCGTCGAGGAAGCCAAGCCCAAAGTCGACTTTGAGATCGGCGAATGGGTTCGCATTGTGTCCGGACCTTTTCAGAGCGTGGATGCGACGGTTCAGGAGATCTACCCGGATAAAGGCAAGGTCAAGGTCCAGGCCAGTATGTTTGGCAGAGAGACCCTGGTGGAGCTGGACTTCTCACAAGTTAAAAAGATGGACTAGAATTTATCAGGCGTGACATGCCCGGACCGGCTTTGGCCTTATGGAAGGGTATGGCACGCTGATCATCGTTTGATAGATGCCGTATAGTATCGGTACGGTTCATGAGCTTCGGGTGGGAGGACCGCTGTGTCCGTTAGATACCACACATTGTTTTGAGGAGGTGTATTTATTATGGCAAAGAAAGTCGTAGGTTTTATCAAGCTGCAGTGCCCCGCAGGCAAGGCCAATCCGGCACCCCCGGTCGGTCCCGCACTGGGTCAGCACAGCGTCAATATCATGCAGTTTTGCAAGGAGTTCAATGAAAGGACTGCCAAACAGGCAGGCCTGATCATTCCTGTGGAAATCACCGTTTATGCAGACCGTTCCTTCACATTCATCTGCAAAACGCCCCCTGCCGCCGTTCTTCTGAAAAAAGCGGCCGGCATCGAAACTGCTTCCGGCGAACCCAACAAGAAAAAAGTTGCAAAGGTTCCCCGTGAAAAAGTCAGAGAAATTGCTGAAACCAAAATGGTCGACCTGAACGCAGCTTCCATTGAAGCAGCCATGCGTATGGTCGAAGGCACAGCCCGCAGCATGGGCATTGAAATTGTGGATTAGAGGGAAGTGATCAAATGGCTAAGCATGGCAAACGCTATCTTGAATCCATCAAGAAAGTGAACAGAGATACTTTATATGAACCGGAAGAAGCGATTCGTCTGGTGAAAGAATTGGCAAATGCAAAGTTTGACGAGACCATTGATCTGGCTTTCCGTTTGGGCGTCGATCCACGGCATGCTGATCAGCAGGTGCGCGGTGCGGTCGTGCTGCCCCATGGTACCGGCAGGACTCTCAAAGTTTTGGTTTTTGCCAAGGGTGAAAAAGCCAAAGAAGCTGAAGAAGCAGGCGCCGATTTTGTCGGTGCCGATGATGTCGTTGCAAAGATCCAGGGCGGTTGGTTCGGCTTTGATGTTGCCGTAGCAACCCCGGACATGATGGGCACCGTCGGTAAATTAGGTAAGCTTCTGGGACCCAAAGGCTTGATGCCTAACCCCAAGGTGGGCACAGTGACCATGGACGTGGCCAAGGCCATCCGGGAAATCAAAGCCGGTAAAGTTGAATACCGCGTCGAAAAAACCGGTATCGTTCACGTGGTGATCGGCAAAGCCTCCTTCACCATGGAACAGCTGATGGAAAACTTCCACACCATGGCGGAAACCATCAATAAGGCAAAGCCTGCCGGTGCTAAAGGACAATACATGAAGAGCGTTGTCCTCTCCGCCACCATGGGTCCTGCCGTGCGGATCAATCCGCTGAAGGTTCTCTAAACTCCGGCGGACCACCAAACGCATATTGAAAATCCTCTGACTGTAGACAGCAGGCATCCCGGCATCCGCCGCGGATCTAAGGCGAAAGCACCTGCCGAGGTTGGGCCGGGCTATTGTTCGATTAGCCTCACCCTCCGTGTCTGCGGAGGGTTTTCTTTATAGGAGCGGCGCATTCCCTGCGTCTCTCCAGAAGAAATCATACGAAAGGAGGCGTTACGCAGTGGGCAGTCTTGATGAAAAAAAGGTTATCGTCGCCGAGATCAAAGAAAAGATCGACCAGGCGCAATCCGTGATCGTCGCTGACTATCGCGGTCTCAAAGTGAAGGAAGTGACCGAGCTCCGGGCTCTGCTGAGAAAGCAGGGGGTTGAGCTGAAAGTTGTCAAAAACACTTTGGTGAAAATCGCAGCGGACCAGGCTGAAGTGCAAGGTTTGGACAGCTACCTGAACGGCAACAACATGTGGGCCTTCAGCATGCAGGATCCGACATCCGCAGCCAAAGTGCTGAGAGATTATGCAAAGACCCATCCCAACCTGATTCTTAAAGGCGGCATCGTCGATAAGAAAGCCATCGATGCAGCCAAAGCGGTGGCTTTGGCCGACCTTCCCTCCCGGGAAGTGCTGCTGGCTCAGGTGGCCGGCATGCTGCAAGGACCCATTACTGGTTTGGTCAATGTTCTGCAGGGACCGATCCGCAAGATGGGTTATGCTCTGGAAGCTGTTCGTGCAGCCAAGGAAGCATAAGAAGTTTTTTCACCCGGTTGTATCGGGATAAATTCCCAAGCATTTTATTGACTGGCGATGGGCACAGCCCACGCGTAAATGAAGGAGGATATTACAAATGTCTAAAATCACTGAAATCATTGAAGCCGTTAAAGGCTTGACCGTCCTCGAACTGAATGACCTGGTTAAAGCTTTCGAAGAAGAATTCGGCGTTTCCGCCGCGGCTCCCGTTGCTGTTGCCGCTGCTGCCCCTGCTGCCGCTGCTGTCGTTGAAGAAGAACAGACTGAATTCGACGTCATCCTGGACAATGCCGGTGAAAAGAAAATCAACGTCATCAAAGTCGTTCGTGAACTGACGGGGCTGGGCCTGAAAGAAGCCAAAGACCTGGTTGACGGCGCCCCCAAACCCGTTAAAGAAAAGGTTTCCAAAGAAGAAGCCGAAAGCATCAAAGCCAAACTGGAAGAAGTTGGCGCGAAAGTTGTTGTCAAATAACTTTCTTCACGCAAACGCGTATGAAGGGAGACGGTTTACGCCGTCTCCCTTTTTTTGTTGCAATAGGATATATGAACATTGAAATGTTCAGGAATCATCCCTTGAAATTTATGCCCCAAAGCCTGTATTATTAAGAAGAAGGACATCATAATCTATATGCAGCATATATAAGGAAGGTAGATCATTGAACTGGCTGAAACGATTCGATCATCATATTTTCATGGCGAGCCTGAACTTTTCCCCTGTGAGTCTGACCAACCGCTGGATGAGATGGATCAGCGTCAGCGGCAACGGCGGCATGGTTTGGATCATGATTGCGGCGATGCTCATGACCTTCGATGCGACCCGGCAGACCGGCTTGCAGTGCATATTTGCTTTAATGGTCACGACGGCCATCGGCGAAGGCTTGCTCAAACATATTTTCCGCCGTCCCAGACCCTTTGTGACCCATGGGCCGATCCATCTTGTGATCCCGATGCCGTCCGGTTTTTCTTTTCCTTCAGGGCACACGGCTTCCTCGGTGGCGGCAGCCTTAGTCATCGCGCAGATCGGCCCGGCCCAGGCATTGCTGGCGTCGGCTTATGCGGCCTTGATGGGGCTTTCCCGTATCTATCTGAAGGCCCATTACCTGACGGACGTGGTGGTCGGCGCCGTGGTTGGCTATTTCTGCGGCAAGCTGTCGATCTGGCTTTATCCGCTCATTTTCTAAGCTGAAACACCGGGTTCTCTGCCTGCGCCCGGTATTCGGCTTATTTTTTTTATCCATTTACAAAAACATGGATTTACGCTATAATTTTATGAATTTCGCATTGACAAAAAAATCAGGGTGTGATAATAATATAAGGTGCGACTCCTATGATGGAAGTCTATGCATATTTTTGTTTTTATTGCAATAATGATTTTCGGAATGGTTGGTGATCAAATTCGTATTGGACCGGCAGGACGAACCAGCGCATAGGGATAAACGGCAGCAAGGCACACACACCTTGCTATTATGTGTTTCTTGCGCAATTTGAAATGTCGGTTTAGGTTATTTGGGGTGGTTTTACGCAAAAGGAGTTCCAATGGGCTTTATTTGGTCGGTAAACGTAAGTGCACCAACGTCCTGGGTGTAAGAGAGTAAATGGCTGAGGGGTGAAAGATGAATGGGACAGTCTTTGATGGTTGATCAAACAAAGCGAAAAAGTTTCGCCCGAATCAAAGAAGTATTGGAGATGCCGAACTTAATCGAGGTCCAGCAGGATTCTTATAAGTGGTTCATGGATACCGGGATCCGCGAGATGTTTCAGGACATATCGCCGATCCAGGACTTTACCGGCAATCTGGTTTTGGAATTTATTGACTACAGTTTGGGGGAACCCAAGTATCAGGTCGAAGAATGCAAAGAGCGGGATGCGACCTATTCGGCGTCGCTGCGCGTCAAAGTCCGGCTGATCAATAAAGAGACCGGCGAAGTCAAGGAACAGGAAGTGTTCATGGGGGATTTTCCTCTCATGACCGACAAAGGCACTTTTATCATCAATGGCGCCGAGCGTGTCATTGTCAGCCAGCTGGTTCGTTCCCCCGGCGTCTATTACGGGGAAACCATGGATCCCAGCGGCAAAAAGCTGTTCAACGCCACGGTGATCCCCAATCGGGGCGCGTGGCTCGAGCTTGAAACCGATATCAATGACGCCATCCATGTCCGGGTGGACCGGACGCGGCGTCTGCCGGTTACCGTACTGCTTCGTGCTTTGGGCTACGGCAGCAATGCAAAGATCAATTCGCTCTTCAACGAAGACGAACGCATCCTGCTGACCTTGGAACGGGACCACACCGAGTCCGAGGACGACGCGCTGATCGAGATCTACAAACGGCTGCGCCCCGGCGAACCGCCGACGGTGGATAGCGCCCGGTCTCTGCTGAATACGCTTTTCTTCGATCCTAAGCGATACGACTTGGCGCATGTGGGCCGCTACAAGCTCAATAAAAAATTAAAATTGAATATTTCGGATGCGGTCAGGAACCTGACTAAAGAGGATATTGTCGAATCGGTCCGTTACCTGATCGGTTTGATGAATGGCCAGGGAAGAACCGACGACATCGACCATTTAGGAAACCGCCGGCTTCGTTCTGTGGGCGAGCTGCTGCAGAATCAGTTCCGGATCGGCCTTTCACGTATGGAACGCGTGGTTCGCGAAAGAATGACCATCCAGGACGTGGAAGTCATTACGCCCCAGGTCTTGATCAATATTCGACCGGTGGTGGCCGCGATCAAAGAATTCTTTGGATCCAGCCAGTTGTCTCAGTTTATGGACCAGACCAACCCGTTGTCCGAGCTGACGCATAAACGTCGTTTATCCGCACTGGGACCCGGCGGCCTCTCCCGCGAACGGGCTGGATTCGAGGTCCGCGACGTTCACCATTCCCACTATGGACGGATGTGTCCCATCGAGACCCCGGAAGGTCCCAACATCGGATTGATCGGTTCTCTGAGCACCTATGCCAGAGTCAATGAATATGGTTTCATTGAAACCCCATACCGCAAAGTGAATAAGGAAACCGCCTGCGTCACCAACGAAATCGTCTATCTGGACGCTTCGGAGGAAGACGAATACATCGTTGCCCAGGCCAACATGGAGCTGGATGCGGATGGACGCTTCATCTCCAGCCGCGTCAATGCCCGTTACGGCAGTGAGATCCTGGTGGTCACCCCGGACAAGGTCGATTATATGGATGTGTCGCCGAAACAGCTGGTTTCCATCGCGACGGCCATGATCCCCTTCCTCGAACACGACGACGCCAACCGCGCACTGATGGGGGCCAACATGCAGCGCCAGGCTGTGCCTCTGCTGCGGACGGATGCACCTTACGTGGGGACCGGCGAAGAGCATAAAGCTGCCAAGGACTCCGGCGTCACCATCGTGTCCAAACATGACGGGACCATCGAGCGGGTCACTGCCGACGAGATCCGTGTGAAAACCGACGAAGGCGGCATGGACCGGTACAAATTAATCAAATTCTCCCGTTCCAACCAGGGCACCTGCATCAACCAGAAGCCCATCGTTTCTCATGGTGAACGGGTCAGCCAGGGACAGATCATTGCGGACGGCCCTTCCACCAAGGACGGTGAGCTGGCGCTTGGCCGCAACATCCTGGTGGCCATGATGACCTGGGAAGGCTATAACTACGAAGATGCGATGCTGATCAGCCAGAAGCTGGTCAAGGAAGATTTTTTCACATCGATCCACATTGAAGAATATGAGTGCGATTCCCGTGACACCAAGCTTGGCGCCGAGGAAATCACCCGTGATATCCCCAACGTGGCGGACGATGTCCTTAAAGACCTGGATGACCGCGGCATCATCCGTATCGGCGCCGAAGTGCGCCCCGGCGACATCCTCGTCGGCAAAGTAACGCCCAAGGGCGAAACGGAGCTGACGGCGGAGGAGCGTCTGCTGAGGGCCATTTTCGGGGAAAAGGCGCGGGAAGTCCGTGACACATCCCTGCGAGTGCCCCATGGTGAAGCTGGTAAAATCGTGGATGTCAAGGTGTTCACCCGGGAAAACGGCGATGAGCTGGCGCCCGGCGTCAACCAGGTGGTCCGCGTCTACATTGCCCAGAAACGAAAAATCTCGCAAGGTGACAAGATGGCCGGCCGGCACGGCAACAAGGGTGTCATCTCCAGGATCCTTCCTGAAGAAGATATGCCGTTCCTGCCCGACGGCACGCCGGTCCAGATCGTTTTAAACCCTCTGGGCGTGCCATCCCGTATGAACATCGGACAGACGCTGGAAACCCATTTAGGCTGGGCCGCCCAGGCATTGGGCTGCACCTTCGCCACCCCGGTCTTCGACGGGGCGACGGAAGCCGACATCCATGAGATGTTGGAAAAAGCCGGCAAGCCGATTACCGGCAAAACCATCCTGTACGACGGACGTACAGGCGAGCCCTTTGACAATGAGATCACCGTGGGCATCATGTACATCCTGAAACTGGCCCACTTGGTCGATGACAAGATCCATGCGCGTTCCACAGGCCCCTATTCTCTGGTGACCCAGCAGCCCTTGGGCGGCAAGGCCCAGTTCGGCGGACAGCGGTTCGGTGAAATGGAAGTCTGGGCACTGGAAGCTTACGGCGCCGCTTATACGCTCCAAGAGATCCTGACCGTCAAATCCGACGACGTGGTTGGCCGTGTGAAAACCTACGAAGCCATCGTCAAGGGAGAAAACGTTCCGGAACCCGGCGTGCCCGAATCCTTCAAGGTTCTCATTAAAGAACTGCAGAGCCTTTGCCTTGATGTCAAGGTCCTGTCAGAAAACAACGAAGAAATCGAAATCAAGGAACTGGATGATGACGTCAACGAAGCCGCCCGGGAATTCGGGCTGGATCAGAATCTTCCTGAAATACCCGCAAGCGTTGAGAGCGCAGGCGAACCTCTGATCGAGGATACGGAGGAAGAAGAGGATCTGTTTGCTGAGGACATCCTTCCCTTTACCGACGAAGGGGATTCCGGCGAGGAATTCTAGAGAGGAGTGGGGCTACTTTGTTAGATGTAAATAATTTCGACCGGATGAGAATTGGCTTAGCCTCTCCCGCACAGATCATGGAATGGTCCAGCGGAGAAGTGAAAAAGCCGGAAACCATCAACTACCGCACCTTAAAGCCCGAGCGGGACGGTTTGTTCTGCGAAAGGATTTTTGGCCCTACCAAAGACTGGGAATGTCACTGCGGCAAATACAAACGGGTCCGCTATAAGGGCATTGTCTGCGACCGCTGCGGCGTGGAGGTCACCAAAGCAAAGGTTCGCCGCGAACGGCTGGGCCACATTGAGCTGGCCGCACCCTGTTCCCACATCTGGTACTTTAAAGGAATTCCCAGCCGGATGGGGCTGATCCTGGATATTTCGCCCCGTCTGTTAGAAAAGGTCCTGTATTTCGTATCCTATATCGTTACCGACCCGGGGGACACCCCGCTTATGAAGAAACAGCTCTTGACCGAAGCGGAGTACCGGGAGTACAAGGACCGGTACGGCAACCGCTTCGACGCCGGCATGGGCGCCGAAGCCATCAAGATCCTTTTGGATGAGATGGATCTTGAGGAGATGGCTGTCGAGCTGCGTCAGGAATTGAAGGACGCCACCGGGCAGCGCAAGGTCAGAGCCATCCGCCGCCTGGAAGTGGTGGAAGCTTTTAAAAACTCCGGCAACCGGCCCGAGTGGATGATCATGGACGTGGTTCCGGTCATCCCGCCGGAACTGCGCCCCATGGTCCAGCTGGATGGCGGCCGCTTCGCCACCTCTGACCTCAATGACCTTTATCGCCGCGTCATCAACCGGAACAACCGCCTGAAACGGCTTTTGGATCTGGGCGCACCGGATATCATTGTCCGAAATGAAAAGCGGATGCTTCAAGAAGCTGTGGACGCGCTGATCGACAACGGCCGCCGCGGACGTCCCGTGACAGGCTCCGGCAACCGGCCCCTGAAATCTCTTAGCGACATGCTGAAAGGCAAGCAGGGCCGTTTCCGTCAAAACCTTCTGGGTAAACGCGTCGACTATTCCGGTCGTTCGGTCATCGTGGTCGGCCCCGAGCTTAAAATGCACCAGTGCGGTCTGCCCCGTGAAATGGCACTGGAGCTTTTCAAACCTTTTGTTATGAAAAAACTGGTCAGCGAAGGCTATGCCCACAACATCAAAAGCGCAAAGCGCATGGTGGAACGGGTCAAGGAAGAGGTCTGGGATGTTCTCGGTGATGTGATCCAGGACCACCCGGTTCTGCTGAACCGAGCCCCGACCCTGCATCGTCTGGGGATCCAAGCGTTTGAACCGGTCCTGGTGGAAGGCCGTGCTCTGCAGCTTCATCCGCTGGTTTGCACCGCTTACAACGCGGACTTTGACGGCGACCAGATGGCTGTGCACGTACCCTTGTCCGCAGAAGCCCAGGCGGAGGCCCGTCTGCTGATGCTGGCGGCCAACAACATTCTCAACCCCAAGGACGGCAAACCAGTCTGTACGCCGACCCAGGACATGGTCCTGGGCTCATACTACCTGACCAACGAGCGACCCAACCCGGACCGTGAACGTACGCCGATCTTTAAAGATGTACAGGAAGCCCTGTACGCCTACAATCAGGCGGCGGTCACCCTGCAGGAGCCCATTAAAGTCCGGTTGGACGGTCAGCTCAAGGATACCACCGTCGGCCGCCTGGTCTTCAATCAGGCGATCCCCGATGAGCTGGGATATTATAACTACACTGTCGGGAAAAAAGAGCTGGGCAAGATCGTTGCCAAATGCTTTCAGGTGATGGGCCCCTCCCAAACCGCAAAAATGCTGGACGAAATCAAGCGCCAGGGCTTCGACTACTCGACCCGGGCCGGGATCACCATCAGCGTCGCGGATATCAAGGTGCCCCAGGAAAAGAAAGCGATCCTGAAGGCTGCCGACGAACAGGTCGAGCAGACCCATCAACAATACCGCCGCGGTTTGATCACCGACGACGAACGTTATAAACTGGTCATCGAAATCTGGAACCAGACCACCGAAGATGTGAAGGATGCACTGCTGGCGAGCATGGACAAGTTCAATCCTGTCTACATGATGGCAACCTCCGGCGCCCGCGGCAACATCCAGCAGATTCGTCAGTTGGCAGGCATGCGTGGCCTCATGGCAGACCCCACAGGGAAGACCATCGAGTTGCCCATTAAGTCGAATTTCCGGGAAGGCCTTTCGGTGCTGGAATACTTCATTTCCACCCACGGCGCCCGGAAAGGGTTGGCCGATACGGCCCTGCGCACCGCGGACTCCGGTTATCTTACCCGGCGTCTTGTGGACGTAGCCCAGGATGTGATCGTCCGCGAAGATGACTGCGGCACCAACGTCGGCATCATCGCGGAGGAAATCAAGGATGGGGGCGAAATCATTGAACCCTTGATCGAACGGCTGATTGGCCGCTACACCATGGAGGATGTGATTCACCCCGAAACCGGTGAGGTTATCGTTGCGGCTAACCAGGAGATCCTTGAGCAGGATGCCGAAAGCATGATCGCTGCAGGCATCAAGCAAGTCCACATCCGGTCGGTGCTGACCTGTCGCTCCCGGTACGGTGTGTGTCGGAGATGTTATGGTCGTAATCTGGCGACCGGCAATCGCGTGGAGATCGGCGAAGCAGTGGGAATCATTGCCGCCCAATCCATCGGTGAGCCGGGCACCCAGCTGACCATGCGTACCTTCCATACCGGCGGTGTGGCCGGGGACGACATCACACAGGGTCTTCCCCGTGTGGAAGAGCTGTTTGAAGCACGCAAGCCCAGAGGCCAGGCAATCATTGCCGAAACGGACGGTATCGTCCACATGATCGACAAAGGTTCCCGCGGCCGCGAAATTGAATTGACGACGGAAGACGGAGAGAAAGGGATCTATACCATTCCCTACACTTCCCGAATCAAGGTGTCGGAAGGCCAGGCGGTGGAAGCCGGACAGGAAATGACAGAAGGCTCCATCAATCCCCATGACCTTCTCAAGGTCAAAGGGATCAAGGGCGTCCAGCTCTATCTCCTTCGTGAAGTTCAGCGCGTTTACCGGTTCCAGGGCGTTGACATCAATGACAAGCACATTGAGGTCATGGTCCGCCAGATGATGCGCAAAGTCAAAATCGAAGAAGCCGGTGACACGGAGTTGCTGCCCGGCGGTTTGATCGATATCTTCGAGTTCGACGAAGAAAACGAAAGAGTCAGAGGCTGGGGCGGCGAAGAAGCCGTTGCCAAGCCGGTCCTCCTGGGGATCACCAAAGCCTCATTGGCGACAGATTCTTTCCTGTCTGCCGCATCCTTCCAGGAAACCACAAGGGTCCTGACCGAAGCCGCCATCAAAGGCAAGATGGATCCGCTCCTTGGGCTCAAAGAAAACGTCATTATCGGCAAGCTGATCCCGGCCGGTACCGGCATGTCGCGCTATCGTGACATTACGGTGGAATCCTCGGTCGCAGCTGCAGCCAAGGCCGCCGCGAACGCCAAAGCGGGCGCGTCGGTCATCATGGAAAACGCTGAGTATCTGGGTCAGGAACAAGACGATTTGCTCAACGAATTTCTGGAATAGAAAACCTGCCGGGAGACCGGCAGAAGCTGCCGCCGGACCCTGTAACGATCTTCATGGCAAGAGAAAATCAATCCTGTTTTCGAGAAAGTTATGATATTGACAGGGTCTGGCCGGCAGTGATACAATACCTTAGTATGTTGTCAAACAGGCAGCATACCCGTCCTTTTTGCCGATGCGGACCGTTGCACCGCACATCTGACAAAAAAGATCCTGCGGCTTCGCCGATGGCCTGCCGCAATCAAAAGTGAAACCCATTGCTCTATTATTTCGGAAGGAGGTGGCATTGGAATGCCAACAATTAATCAATTGGTGAAGCAGGGCCGTGAGGACATCATCAAAAAACCCAAGGCGCCCGCTTTGAAAAGCTGTCCCCAGAAACGCGGCGTATGCACCCGCGTTTACACCACGACCCCCAAGAAGCCTAACTCTGCTCTTCGTAAGGTGGCCCGTGTCCGTTTGACACAGGGGATCGAAGTTACGGCTTATATTCCCGGTATCGGTCATAACCTGCAGGAACACTCCGTGGTTTTAGTGCGCGGAGGAAGAGTACGTGACCTTCCCGGTGTTCGCTATCATATCATCCGCGGCGCATTGGATACCGCCGGTGTTGCGAAACGCAATCAGAGCCGTTCCAAATACGGCGCGAAGCGGCCAAAAGCGGGTACCGCAAAGAAGAAATAGTTCATCATGCTGCCTGAACGCGTCGTTCGGCAGCTGAGTTCTCACAGAGTTTAAGGAGGGAAACGCATGTCAAGAAAAGGAGCGGCTCCTCAGCGGGAAGTATTGCCGGATCCTATTTACCAGTCTTTGCTGGTGACGAAACTGATCAACAAAATCATGTACGACGGCAAACGCGGCGCTGCTGAAAAAGCACTGTACGCAGCGTTGGACACGGTTGCGGCAAAGACCAATAAAAACGGGCTGGAAGTTCTGGAAAACGCATTAAAGAATATTATGCCTGCTGTAGAAGTCAAGGCACGCCGGGTTGGCGGTGCCAACTATCAGGTGCCTGTGGAAGTCAGACCTGACCGCAGAGAAACATTGGGTATCCGCTGGCTGGTGACCTATGCCCGCAAACGCGGTGAAAAGGAAATGGAAAACCGCCTCGCCGGCGAAATCATGGATGCTGCCAACAACACCGGCGGCGCTGTCAAGAAAAAAGAGGATACCCACAAGATGGCCGATGCCAACAAGGCCTTTGCTCATTATCGTTGGTAAGAACCGGCCGAACCGTGCATCATAGACTGCCGGCCGCTGCTTGCAGATAATGGACGAGACAGATTGAAAGGGGTATTTAACCTTGGGACGAGAGTTTCCGCTTGATAAAACAAGAAACATAGGCATTATGGCCCATATTGACGCCGGTAAGACCACGACCACCGAACGCATCCTCTATTATTCCGGCCGGACCCATCGCATCGGAGAAGTCCATGATGGGGCGGCGACCATGGACTGGATGGTTCAGGAGCAGGAACGTGGGATCACCATCACCTCCGCTGCGACGACCTGTCACTGGAAAGATCATCGTATCAACATCATCGACACGCCTGGACACGTTGACTTCACGGTCGAAGTTGAGCGTTCTTTGCGCGTGCTTGACGGTGCGGTTGCGGTGTTCTGCGCCGTCGGCGGCGTGCAGCCCCAATCCGAGACGGTTTGGCGGCAGGCGGACAAGTATGGCGTCCCCAGAATCGCCTATGTCAATAAAATGGACCGCATCGGCGCGGATTTCTACCGTGTCCTCAAAATGATGAAAGACCGGTTGAAAACCAATCCGGTACCCATCCAGCTGCCCATCGGCGCTGAAGAAAACTTTGCCGGGATCATCGATCTGGTCACCATGAAAGCCGAGATCTATAAGGACGACCAGGGCAAGGAAATCGAAATCGCGGACATTCCCGAGGCCATGAAAGAATTGGCCCAGGAATACCATGAAAAGATGGTTGAAGCCGTGGCAGAGCAGGATGAGGAACTTATGATGAAATTCCTCGAGGGTGAAGAACTCACCGAAGAGGAAATAAAAAAGGGCCTTCGGGCCGCCACCATCAACGTGGCGATCACCCCCGTGGTCTGCGGCTCCTCCTTTAAGAACAAGGGCGTTCAGCCGATGATCGACGCCGTTGTCGACTATCTGCCGTCGCCGTTGGACATCCCTGCCATTGAGGGCATGGAAACCGATACGGCGGAACCGGAAATCCGAAACGCTTCGGATGAAGACCCATTCTCCGCCTTGGCATTTAAGATCATGACCGACCCCTTTGTAGGGAAATTGTGCTTCTTCCGGGTTTACTCCGGCACCTTGAAGGCCGGCACCACCGTTTTCAATGCCACCACCGGCAAAAGAGAGCGCTGCGGACGCCTCCTGATGATGCACGCCAATCACCGGGAAGAAATCAACCAGGTTTTCACCGGCGATATTGCCGCTATGGTGGGTCTGAAGGATACCACCACCGGCGATACCCTGTGCGATGAGGACCATCCCATCGTCCTGGAGTCCATGGTCTTCCCTGAACCGGTTATTGACGTGGCGATCGAACCGAAGACCAAAGCCGACCAGGATAAAATGGGCGTCGCTTTGGGCAAGCTCAGCGACGAAGACCCCACCTTCCGGATGCACACGGACGTCGATACCGGCCAGACCATTATTTCCGGCATGGGCGAGCTGCACCTGGATATCATCGTGGACCGTCTCCTGCGCGAGTTCAAGGTCAACGCCAACGTCGGCCGTCCGCAGGTTGCTTACAAAGAAACCATCAAAAAGCCGGTGCGTTGTGAAGGCAAATTCGTCCGCCAGTCCGGCGGCCGCGGCCAATACGGCCACTGCGTCCTGGAACTTGAACCTCAGGAACCGGGCAAGGGCTATGAATTTGTCAACAAAATCGTTGGCGGCGTGGTTCCCAAGGAATACATCAGCCCCATCGACAACGGCATTAAAGAAGCCATGGAAACCGGTGTTTTAGCCGGATATCCCACCATCGACGTGAAAGTCACGCTGGTCGACGGGTCTTACCATGAAGTCGACTCTTCTGAAATGGCCTTCAAGATCGCTGGCTCCATGGGTTATAAAAACGGTGCGGTCAAAGCCAATCCTGTGATCCTTGAACCGGTCATGTCCGTCGAGGTCACCGTTCCCGAAGAGTACATGGGCGACGTGATGGGAGATATGAGCTCCCGCCGCGGCCGTATCGAAGGAATGGAAGACCAGAGCGGCAGCAAAGTGATCCGGGGGATCGTACCTCTCGGTGAAATGTTCGGCTATGCGACGGATCTGCGGTCCCGGACCCAAGGACGCGGCGTTTACGTCATGCAGTTCTCCCATTACGAGGAAGCAGCCAAGAGTGTAGCAGAAGAAATCGTCAAGAAACGCCAAGGAAAATAACAAACCTTTTGAAGGAGGAATTGGAACAATGGCAAAGGCAAAATTCGAAAGAACCAAACCCCATGTAAACATCGGAACCATCGGTCACGTTGACCACGGCAAAACCACCACCACGGCAGCGATCACCCAGGTGCTGGCAGAAAGAGGCCTGTCCCAGAGAATGACCTTCGACCAGATCGACAAAGCACCGGAAGAAAAGGCCCGTGGGATCACGATCAACACCTCCCACGTGGAATACGAAACTGCCAACCGGCACTATGCCCACGTGGACTGCCCGGGCCATGCCGACTATGTCAAGAACATGATCACCGGTGCCGCACAGATGGACGGCGCGGTGCTGGTGGTAAGCGCCACCGACGGCCCCATGCCCCAGACCCGCGAGCATATCCTGCTGGCCCGTCAGGTCGGCGTGAAATACATCGTGGTCTGGCTGAACAAATGTGACATGGTGGACGACGAAGAGCTGCTGGAACTGGTGGAAATGGAGATCCGCGAACTGCTGAGCACCTACGAGTTCCCCGGCGACGACATCCCCATCATCCGCGGCTCCGGACTGAAAGCCCTGGAAGATCCCAAAGGACCTTGGGGAGACAAGATCATGGAACTGATGGATGCGGTGGACAGCTACATCCCCACGCCGGAACGTCCTGTGGACAAACCCTTCCTGATGCCTGTTGAAGACGTGTTCTCCATCACCGGCCGCGGCACCGTGGCAACCGGTCGTGTGGAACGCGGCGCTGTCAAAGTGGGCGAGGAAGTTGAACTGGTGGGTCTGCATGAAGCCACCCGGAAATCCGTGGTGACCGGCGTCGAAATGTTCCGCAAGCTGCTGGATTTTGCCCAGGCCGGCGACAACATCGGCGTTCTGCTGCGCGGTGTGGACAAGAAAGAAATCGAAAGAGGCATGGTTCTGGCCAAACCCGGTTCCATCAAACCTCACACCAAATATCATTCCGAAGTGTATGTGCTGACCAAAGAAGAAGGCGGACGCCATACGCCCTTCTTCACCGGCTATCGTCCCCAGTTCTATTTCCGGACGACGGACGTGACCGGCGTGGCCACGCTGCCTGAAGGCATTGAAATGTGTATGCCTGGCGACAACATCAAAATGACCATCGAACTGATCACCCCCATCGCCATCGAAACCGGACTGCGCTTCGCGATCCGTGAGGGCGGCCGGACCGTCGGTTCAGGCGTTGTCTCCGACATCATCGAGTAATCCCTGACAAGGCATCGCGGTACCCGGAGGTGTGACGCAATCGAATACCGCCTCTATCGACCTAGAGCCTTCAAGACCGGCTGGATCCCAGCCGGTCTTCTTTGTCTGATTGGATTGCATATCTGTATACAAGGATACCCTTGATTTTATCGTAAAGATTTAATAGAATGAAACTGCTATAAAAGAGGGAGGCTGAAACGATGAAAAAAATGAAACTGACCACCTTGCTGCTTTTGTTTGTTTTCACAGCGACACTCTTAATGGGATGCGGAAGCGGCGCGAATTCCGGCAGCACCGCCGCCGGCACCCAAACAGCCGCATCCGGCGACAGCGGCAACTACATCCTTGCAACCGGCGGCACCTCCGGGACTTACTATTCCTTTGGCGGCGCCATGGCCCAAATCATCAATAAGGCGGCCGGTATCAACATCACGGCTCAGTCTACCGGCGCATCCAAGGAGAACATCCGTCTGGTTTCTTCCAAGGAAGCAGAACTGGCGATTGTGCAGAATGACGTTTTGGACTATGCCAGCAAAGGTGTTGAGCTTTTTGACGGCGAAAAAATCGAGAATGTCCTGACCATCGGCACGCTGTATCCCGAAGTGGTCCAGCTGGTTGTGGCTGCAGACAGTGAGATCCAGTCTGTTGCGGACCTGAAGGGACACAAAGTGTCCGTGGGCGATGCCGGATCCGGTGTGGAAGCCAACGCCAAGCAGGTATTGGAAGCTTATGGACTGACCTTTGACGACATCGACGTCAGACGCCTTTCTTTCAAAGAGTCCGGCGATGCCTTCAGCAATAAACAGCTGGATGCCTTCTTTGTGACAGCCGGCGTTCCCAATACGGCCATTGTGGAGCTCTCTGTGAAAAACCCTGTCCGTCTTCTGAACATCGACGGCGAACCGATGAAAGCCCTGCAGGCTAAATATCCTTTCTACACGGAAGCCAACATCCCCAAAGATGTTTACAAAACCACGGAAGATGTCAAGACCATCGCCATTCAGGCCACCTTGGTCTGCAGCGCTGAGCTGAGCGAAGATACCGTGTACAACATCACGAAAGCCATCTTTGAAAACCTCGGCGAGCTGGGAACCGCCCACGCCAAGGGCAAGGAAGTTTCCCTTGATAAGACCGTCCAGGGTGTTTCTGTGCCCTTCCATCCAGGCGCAGAGAAGTATTATCAAGAAAAGGGCGTCTTAAAGTAATCTGTGAAGATCCGGTCAAGGCGGGCAGGTCTTGGATGCTTGTCCGCCTTTTTTGCTTGCCTCCTTCTGGGGGGGCTCTGGCTCCTGAATCCTGTGACAGGCCACCGGGTGCGCATCACACTTGAGGATGGAACGGTGCTGTATGATGCACCGGCCGCCTGCGACACCATTGAAGTAAATTTCAGACATTCCGTCAATAAAGGCATGATCCGGGAAGTATATCAGTTGAACAATGAACAATGCCAGTTGTCCCTAAAGACCGGCTATTTTGAGAATTACGGGGCGGGGATGCTGGACACGGTACCTGACCAGATCGGTTTCCGGGATGAGAACGGCTTCCTGGTCCTGGATTTCCCGCTTCAATTCAAGGACTCATGGACGTACCGCGCCGGTCCTGAAGCCGGGCATACGATTATTTACGGGAACGACGTGTTACCGATCTATCAGATGATCCCAATGAAATCTTTCAAAATATCGGTTGCTGCGAAGCATTTGCATGGACCGCCCTATTGAAAGTGATCGGGAAAGGAAGTATCAACCATGACAAAAGAAAAAAAGAAGCCGAATAAGAACGACCATCTATTCGGTGAATTTGATCATATGCAGGATCAGCAGGACGAGATTCTGCGGAGTGTGGACCGGGAATCTGCGTTTCGGATTTTCCGGGGCCATTGGCATTATGTGATTACGGCGATCCTGATTTCCTTTTCACTTTTCCAGCTTTACACGGCGATTTTCGGGACCTTGCCTGCCCAGCTTCAGCGCATGACCCACTTGGGATTTGTGATCCTGCTGGCATTCTGGCTTTATCCCGCGACAGACCGAGGCGACCGGCATACCATTCCGGTTTTGGATCTGCTTCTGGGACTGGCCTTTGCGGGCATTGCGGCTTATTTTATCATCAACTACGAAGGGTTGATGAGCCGCTCAGGCGCTTATACAACCCTGGACCTGATCATCGGCGCGGCGGGGATCCTGCTGGTGATTGAAGCCTGCCGCCGTGTGGTGGGCTGGCCGATCGTCATCATCGCGTCGTGCTTTATCCTATATGCTTATTTCGGCGCCAGCATGCCGGGCTTCCTGATGCATCGCGGCTACTCGGTGCAGCGAATCATATCCCACTTGTTCTATACGACGGAGGGCATCATCGGCATGCCCCTTGGCGTGTGCGCAACCTTTGTCTTTCTGTTTATCCTCTTCGGTTCATTTTTGGACAAAACAGGAATCGGCCAGTTTTTTATTGATGTGGCCAATTCCCTGGCAGGATGGGCGGCCGGCGGGCCGGCCAAAGTGGCTGTCCTGACCAGCGCCTTGCAGGGGACCATCTCCGGATCTTCCGTTTCCAATACGGTTTCTACAGGATCCTTCACCATTCCGCTGATGAAATCGCTGGGATATAAACCTGAATTTGCCGGAGCGGTGGAAGCCTCCGCATCCACCGGCGGGCAGCTGATGCCGCCGATCATGGGCGCAGCTGCGTTTCTGATCGCAGAAGCCGTTGGTGTTCCCTACGGACAGGTGGCCAAAGCGGCGATCCTGCCTGCGCTCCTTTATTTTACGAGCATTTGGATCATGGTGGATCTGGAGGCCAAAAAGCTTGGGCTCAAGGGCTTGCCCAGAGAGCAATTGCCCAAGGCTGGGCCTTTGTTCATGGAGAAAGGCCATTTATTGCTGCCGCTGGTGGTGATCATCACACTTCTGGTGATGGATTACACCCCGACCTTTGCGGCCATGGGCGGGATCATCAGTACGGTGGTTGTACCTTATCTTCGCAAAAGCACCCGCATCGCCCCGTCGGTCATCGCCACAGCCCTTGTGAACGGGGCCCGAAACATCATCGGGGTGGCCTGTGCCTGCTCTGTGGCGGGCATCATCGTGGGCGTGGTCACGCTGACCGGACTCGGCCTCAAGGTTGGGGAAGGCCTTGTTGGTCTCGCGGGCAATAACATGATGATCGCCCTCTTTTTTACGATGATTACTTCCTTGATTTTAGGAATGGGCGTCCCAACCACCGCAAACTACCTGATCACGTCAACCATCGCTGCGCCCATCGTGATGAAGCTTGGGGTTCCGGCGATCGCCGCCCATTTATTTGCCTTTTACTTCGGGATCCTGGCGGACATTACACCGCCTGTGGCTTTGGCCGCCTATGCAGGGTCGGCGATTGCAAAGAGCAACCCCTTCTTGACGGGGGTAACGGCAACGAAGCTGGTGCTTCCGGCCTTCCTGATTCCCTATATCATGGTCTACAATCCTGCGCTGATCCTGGTGGATACCAACGGAATGCAGGTCATCCAGATCATTGTGACTTCACTGGTGGGTCTTTTCGGCATCAATGCCTGTACGGCGGGCTATCTCATGGGACCCTTGAAGCCCTGGCTGCGTATTCTGGCGATTGCCGGCGGGGTCATGCTGATCGATCCGACTTTTCTGACGGATGTGATCGGCGTCGCTTTGGTGGGATTCGTATTTTTCTTTCAGCGTCGGAAGAAAAAAACCGCGGATCGGGCGGCTGAAGTCTGATGATCGGCAATAAGTCCCGATCAGAGGGCAGAATAAGCCGGTTCGGGACTTGGACCGGAAGCTCGAAGACCGGTAAAAAACAGGGTGTTAAGATCCATAAATCATTTGTCGAAAATATTTTACAGCGCAAGGCTAAACCCCTTGCGCTGTTATGCTTTTGCTGGTATAATCCTAGGGTATGGCTACATGCGAGGAAGCGGAAGGTTGCCGGATAGCCATGATACGCCGGAGAGCGTTGCTCATAAAACGAGCGATAAATGGTGATAAGCCGGGGAATTTCCGCAGAGTATGTCCGAAAAATAATAAGTCGGGCGAAAAGGAGGAAACAAAACATTATGGCCAAACAACAAAAAATCAGAATCCGTCTGAAAGCTTACGATCACAGGATCCTGGATGCATCGGCGGAGAAAATCGTGGACACTGCCAAGCGCACGGGTGCCAGCGTGGCGGGACCGGTTCCCCTTCCTACGGAACGGAACCTGTACACCATCCTGAGATCACCCCATGTCAACAAGGATTCCCGGGAGCAGTTCGAGATGAGAACTCATAAGCGTCTGATTGACATCATCGATCCCACGCCGAAGACAGTCGATTCCCTGATGAGTCTTGACCTGCCGGCAGGCGTCGATATCGAAATCAAGCTTTAGGAGGTAGGTCAAAGTGAAAAAAGGCATTTTAGGAACAAAAATTGGAATGCTCCAGATTTTCGATGAAACTGGACGGGTCGTGCCTGTGACGGTCATCCAGGCCGGGCCTTGCGTGGTCACTCAGAAGAAGACCGCGGATAATGACGGCTACGAAGCCATTCAGGTTGGCTATGCGGCTGCCAAAGAATCTCATATGAACAAACCCTTGAAAGGGCATTTTGCCAAACAGGGCGTCGCCGCCATGCGGCATCTCAAAGAATTTCGCCTGGACGATGTTTCCGCCTATGAACTGGGCCAGGAAATCAAAGCCGATGTGTTTGAAGCCGGCGAGCTGGTGGATGTGACCGCGGTTTCCAAAGGCAAAGGCTTCCAAGGCTCCATTAAGAGAAACGGTTACAGCAGAGGACCTATGGCCCATGGCTCCAAGTACCATCGCAAAAGCGGCTCGTTGGGTGCGAAGGGTCCGGCTCGTGTATTCCTGGGACGCAAAGGACCTGGCCGCATGGGCGGCAATCAGGTCACCGTGCAGGGTCTCAAAGTCGTGAAGATCGATACCGAGAAAAACCTGATTCTTGTTCGCGGCGCAGTACCCGGCGCGAAGAAGAGCATCATTACGATTCGGGATTCTGTCAAAGCGTAAGCTTTGGGAGAGACCGAAAGCATGCTAAGGAGGAAAGTTGAATGTCTAAAGTTGCCCTTTATAATGTAGAAGGCAAGCAAGTGGGCGAATTCGAATTGAACGATTCCGTTTTCGGCATCGAACCCAACGAATCCGTTGTTCACGAAGCGGTTGTCATGCAATTGGCCAGCCTGCGCCGGGGAACCGTGGGGGTTAAAAACCGCGCGCTCGTCAGCGGCGGCGGCAGAAAGCCTTTCAAACAGAAAGGCACAGGCAGAGCCCGTGCCGGCAGCACCCGTTCTCCTCTGTGGAGACACGGCGGCGTGGTCTTCGGCCCCCAGGCCAGAAGCTATGCCTACACCATTCCCCGCAAAAAACGCCGCCTGGCGTTGAAATCCGTCCTTTCCGACAAATTGGCCAACGGCAATCTGATCGTGGTGGACGAATTGAAGCTGGAGAGCCCCAAAACCAAAGAGATGGTCCGGATCCTGAACAATCTGGGCGTTGAAAGAAAAGCCTTGGTCGTGACCGAATGCATCGACGCAAGACGGTCCGCCCGCAACATCGAAGGCATTATGCCGATGATGGCGGACGGCATCAATGTGTACGACGTCTTGAATCATGACAAAATGATCGTGACACAGGCTGCAGTACGCGCAATCGAGGAGGTGCTGGCAGATGCGTAATCCATATGATGTGCTGGTAAAGCCGATCGTGACCGAAAAAACCTCCGCTTTGATGGCTGAAAACAAGTACACGTTCAAGGTTGACAAAACAGCCAACAAAATCGAGATCAAGCATGCGGTCGAATCGATTTTCAAAGTCGACGTGACGGATGTAAAAACCATGAATATGCCTGGTAAACTGAAGCGGCAAGGCAAGACCTCGGGGATGACCTCCGAATGGAAAAAAGCCATCGTGACGCTGAAGGAAGGACAACGGCTGCCGTTGTTCGAGGAATAAGCAGAACAAACCGTAAGGAGGCAAGAGTAAAATGGCTGTAAAAAGCTTTAGACCCATTACCCCGTCGCGTCGGCATATGACGGTTGCCACGTTCGACGAAATTACAACCGACAAGCCCGAGCGCTCCCTGATTGAGCCTCTGAAAAAACGTGCCGGCCGCAACAACCAAGGTAAGCTCACCGTTCGCCATCAGGGCGGCGGCCACAAGAGAATGTACCGGCTCATCGATTTCAAACGCAACAAGGACGGTGTGCCCGCAAAGGTTGCCACCATCGAATACGATCCGAATCGTACCGCCTACATCGCGCTGCTCCATTATGTCGATGGCGAAAAACGCTACATCCTGGCACCCATCGGCTTGAAAGTCGGCGACAGCATCGTGTCCGGCGAACAGGCGGACATCAAAATCGGCAATGCGCTGCCCTTGGCCAACATTCCGGTCGGCACCATTGTCCACAATATCGAACTGAAACCTAAAAAAGGCGGCCAGATCGTCCGGACCGCCGGCTCCTCAGCCCAGCTGATGGCCAAGGAAAAGGATTACGCATCCCTGCGTCTGCCCTCCGGTGAAGTTCGCATGGTGCACATCACCTGCAAAGCCACCATCGGCCAGGTCAGCAATCCTGAAAACGAAATCATCAACATCGGTAAAGCCGGACGTTCCCGCTGGATGAACATCCGCCCCGCCAACCGCGGCGTCGTGATGAATCCCTGCGACCATCCTCACGGCGGCGGCGAAGGCCGTTCCCCCGTCGGCCGCAAGAGACCGGTAACGCCCTGGGGCAAATCCGCCATCGGCGGCAACACCCGCAAGAAAAAGAACCCCAGCAACAAATATATTGTTACTTCACGTAAAAAGAAATAACAGCTAACTGAAAGGAGGCGCCTCCATGGGTAGATCTCTGAAAAAGGGCCCCTATGTTGAAGAAAGCCTGATCAAACGCATCAAGCAAATGAACGATGTCAATGAGAAGCGGGTCGTTAAAACCTGGTCTCGCCGTTCTACCATATTCCCTCAAATGGTGGGACACACCATTGCAGTCTATGACGGACGGAAACACATTCCCGTCTACGTGACCGAAGATATGGTCGGTCACAAACTGGGTGAGTTTGCTCCCACCCGGACTTTCAAAGGTCATGCTGGCAGCAAGTCCAGCGGCTCGAAATAACAGGGAGAGGAGGAAATAATATGTCTAAAGATGCCAAAGCCATCGCACGGCATGTACGTATCTCTCCCAGAAAGGCCCGCGCGGTCATTGATTTGATTCGGGGCAAGGACCTGAGAGAGGCGGAAGCCATCTTGAAATTCACAGTCCACAAGGGGACTGAATCCATCGGCAAAGTTCTGCAGTCCGCAGCTGCCAATGCAGAACACAATTTTGAAATGAATCGCGACGCCCTCTTTGTGAAAGAGGCCTATGTGGACGGCGGTCCCGTGATGAAGCGGGTCATGCCCCGGGCTATGGGCCGGGCCGACATCATTAAGAAGCGGACCAGCCACATCACCATCGTCGTCAGCGAGAAATAAGGAGGGAATAACGAGTGGGCCAGAAAGTACATCCCAATGGATTACGGGTCGGTATCATCCGCAACTGGCAAAGCAACTGGTATGCGGATAAAAAGAATTATTCCGACTTTCTTTTAGAAGACGTCAAAGTACGTGATTACGTAAAAAATAAACTATTCCAGGCTGGCGTTTCCACCATCGGAATCGAACGGTCCGCCAACCGGATCAAGGTCACCATCAGCACCGCTAAGCCGGGCATCGTGATCGGCCGGGGCGGCACGGAAATCGAAATACTCCGCAAAGAACTGGAAAAAATGACCGGCAAAAAAGTCAACATCAACATCAGTGAGATCAGAAAGCCTGAACTGGAAGCCCAATTGGTGGCTGAAGGCATCGCGGCCCAGCTGGTGAAGCGTATCGCTTTCCGCCGCGCCATGAAGCAATCCGTCAACAGGACCATGCGTCTGGGAGCCCAGGGTGTGAAGATCTCTTGCGCCGGACGTCTCGGCGGTGCCGAAATCGCCCGGACCGAATGGTACAGCGAAGGCAAAGTGCCCCTGCACACCTTGAGAGCTGATGTGGATTATGGTTTTGCTGAAGCCAACACGACCTACGGCAAAATCGGCGTCAAAGTCTGGATCTACAAAGGGGAGATTCTTCCCGAGGCAAAAGTCCGGAAGGAGGCTGCGGTCGATGCTAATTCCTAAGAGAGTCAAATGGCGCCGGCCTCATCGCGGCGGCGTGATCCGGGGCAGAGCCTTAAGAGGCAATAAAGTCACAAACGGCGAATTTGGTCTTCAGACTCTGGAAGCCGGTTGGATCACCAACCGCCAGATCGAAGCAGCCCGTATCGCCATGACCCGTTACATCAAGCGCGGCGGCCAGGTGTGGATCAAAATCTTCCCTGATAAACCGATCACCGCGAAACCCGCCGAAACCCGTATGGGCAGCGGTAAAGGTTCACCTGAGTACTGGGTCGCCGTTGTCAAACCGGGCCGCGTCCTGTTCGAAATCTCCGGCGTTGCCGAAGAACAGGCCAGAGAAGCAATGCGTCTCGCAGCGCACAAACTGCCTGTCAAGACAAAATTCGTAAAGCATGAATCAGAAATGGGTGGTGAAGCAGGTGAAAGCTAATACTTATCGCGATTTGACTCCCAGTGAGCTCAATCAAAAAGTGACCGAGTTAAAAGAAGAACTTTTCAACCTGCGGTTCCAGCTTGCCACCGGACAATTGGAAAATCCCATGCGTCTTCGGGAAGTCCGTAAAAACATTGCCCGGACCAAAACCATTCTCCGGGAAAAGGAACTGCAAGGCAAATAGCATCTGTAATATATAAAGGAGGAAATTGTCTTGGAAAAGAGCAATCGCAAGACGATGACGGGCATCGTTGTCAGTGACAAGATGGACAAAACGATTGTCGTATCTGTTGCCACCGCCACGAAACACGGCACTTATGGCAAAACCATCAAAGTTACGAAAAAGTATAAAGCGCATGACGAAAAGAACGCATGCGGCGTTGGCGACAAAGTCATGATTGAAGAAAGCCGTCCCCTAAGCAAAGAAAAACGTTGGGCCGTGGCGGAGATCATCCAAAAAGCCCCCGGCGTCCAAGCATAACATCTCTGAAAGGAGGTCTCCTCGATGATTCAACAAGAAACCAGATTAAGAGTCGCGGATAACACCGGCGCTAAAGAGTTGCTGTGCATCCGGGCTGTGGGCGGTTCCTACCGTCGTTATGCCGCCATCGGAGATGTGATCATGGCGTCCGTGAAAGAAGCTTCTCCCGGCGGAACCGTTAAAAAGGGCGATGTTGTTAAGGCTGTTGTGGTCAGAACGAAAAGCGCGGTTCGACGTGCCGATGGATCCTACATCCGTTTCGACGAAAACGCAGCGGTGATCATTAAAGATGACAAGAGCCCCAGAGGCACGCGAATTTTTGGACCCGTTGCCCGCGAACTGCGTGAACACGACTTTACAAAAATCCTTTCTTTAGCACCGGAAGTGCTGTAAGAAGAGCCTGATACAAACGTCCGGAGGTGAAATAGATGAAAATCCATGTCAAAAAGGGTGATATGGTCCAGGTTATCAGCGGCAAAGATGCGGCTGCCAAGAAAAAAGGCAAGATCCTGAACGTTGATGCTGCCAAAGGCCGGGTCATCGTGGAAGGCGTCAATATGATCAAAAAGCATACGAAGCCGACTCAGGCCAGACCTCAAGGTGGTATCGTTGAGAAAGAAGCATATATTGCAAGCTCCAACGTGATGCTCTACTGCAGCAAGTGCAAAGCGCCCGTTCGGGTCAGCAAGAAGATCCAGACCGATGGTACAAAAATCCGCGTTTGTGCAAAATGCGGCGAAGAATTTGATAAATAATTGACCGGAAGGGAGGTCATATCTGGTGGTTCGTTTGAAGGACAAATACTTAAATGAAGTTGTTCCTGCGATGCAGCAGAAATTCAACTATAAAAACGTGATGGAAATTCCCAAGCTGGTTAAAGTTGTCGTCAATATCGGCATGGGGGAAGCGACTCAGAATCCGAAGGCAATGGATGGTGCCGTGGCAGACTTAACCATGATCACCGGCCAGAAGCCCATCATCACGAAGGCTAAGAAATCCGTGGCCGCATTCAAAGTGCGCGCCGGGATGCCCATAGGGGTTAAGGTGACACTCAGATCCACCCGGATGTATGAGTTTACCGATAAGCTGTTCAACGTGGCCCTGCCTCGTGTCCGCGACTTCCGCGGCGTATCCGGCAAAGCTTTTGACGGACGCGGCAACTATACTTTGGGTATCAAGGAACAGCTGATGTTCCCGGAAATCGAATACGACAAAATTGATAAGCTTCGTGGTATGGACATTGTCTTTGTTACAACAGCCAAATCCGACGAAGAAGCCAAAGCGCTGCTCACTCTGATGGGCATGCCTTTTACGGATCGTTAAGTTAAGGAGGGAACATCGTGGCCAAAACATCCCTGATTTGTAAACAACAACGTGCACCTAAGTTTCAGGTGCGGGCCTATAACCGCTGCAAGATTTGCGGTCGTCCCCATGCTTATATGCGGAAATTCGGTATCTGCCGTATCTGTTTCCGTGAGCTGGCATACGAAGGCCAAATTCCTGGTGTCACCAAGGCCAGCTGGTAAGCAAAAGCATTATTGGAAGGGGGTACTTTTGAAACATGGTTATGACGGATCCAATTGCGGATTTTTTAACACGCATACGTAATGCCAATTCCGTGCATCACGAAAAGGTTGAAATTCCTGCTTCAAAACTCAAAAAGACTTTGGCAGAAATCCTTAAACAGGAAGGCATGATCAAGGACTTCGAATATATCGAAGACGGCAAGCAAGGTATTCTTCGCGTATACCTCAAATACGGTGCCAACAAGCAAAAGGTGATCACCGGCTTGAAACGCATCAGCCGGCCCGGACTTCGGGTTTATGCCAAAAAAGATGAAATTCCCAAGATCCTGGGCGGACTGGGAATCGCCATCATCTCCACCTCGCAAGGTGTTATGACGGATAAACAAGCTAGAAAAAGCGGACTGGGCGGAGAAGTTCTCTGCTACGTCTGGTAGGCGGGAGGTATAGTATGTCTAGAATTGGGAAACTGCCTATTCCTGTGCCCGCAGGAGTTGACGTAAAAATTGAAGGCAACCATATTGTTGTCAAAGGCCCCAAGGGCACGCTGGAACGCGATTTCAGCAGCGACATGAACGTCGTTCATGAAGATGGCCACATTGTCGTGACCCGCCCCAGCGACGACAAGCAGCATCGTGCTTTCCACGGCTTGACCCGAGCGCTGATCCAAAATATGGTCGTCGGTGTCACCAACGGCTTCGAAAAGACCCTGGATATGGTGGGCGTCGGCTATCGTGCTCAGATGCAAGGCACCAAACTGGTCCTGGCCATCGGCTATTCCCATCCGGTTGAGGTGGAGCCCGCCGTTGGATTGACCATCGAATGTCCCGCACCCACAAAGATTGTGGTCAAAGGCACCGATAAACAAATGGTCGGCCAGCTGGCCGCCGACATCCGCAAAATCCGGCAGCCTGAACCCTACAAGGGCAAAGGCATCCGTTATTCGGATGAAGTCATCAAGCTCAAAGCTGGCAAGACCGGCAAAAAGAAATAAGGTGGGCATCTGGCCGGGGAGGCTGTCTGCGCACGGCGACGCCGCCTGCAGCGTGAACCAAACCTCCCGTTCCACTCAGGGACGGCAAAGACTGTTCCAAGCGTAAAGGAGTGAAATGTACTATGATTACACAAGCAAGCCGCAAAGCCATCCGTATCAAAAAGCATTTGCGGATCCGCAAGCATATCATAGGTGCTGCCGATAGACCCCGTTTAGCGGTCTACCGCAGTTTGAAACATATGTATGCACAGATCATCGACGATTCGAAGGGCATTACTTTGGTCTCCGCTTCCACCCTGGAAGCCCCTCTGAAGGGAACGTTCGAATCAGCCTGCAACATCGACGCTGCCGCCAAGGTGGGCGCTGAAATTGCAAAAAAAGCCCTTGAAAAAGGAATCACCGAGGTGGTTTTCGACCGGGGCGGAAACGTCTATCACGGACGCATCAAAGCAGTCGCAGATGGAGCCCGCGAAGCGGGACTCAAGTTCTAAAACACCGTAAAGGAGGGAAAAACAGGGAATGGCAAGAATGGAAGAAACCAATAGTGAATTTACCGAACGCGTTGTCTATATCAACCGTGTTGCTAAAGTCGTCAAAGGCGGACGCCGCTTCAGCTTCAGCGCGCTGGTCGTGGTTGGCGACGGCAAGGGCCGCGTGGGTGCCGGCTTAGGCAAAGCCACGGAGGTTCCCGAAGCAATCCGCAAAGGCATCGAAGATGCCAAGAAGAACCTGATTACAGTTCCCATGAAAGGAACCAGTATTCCCCACGAAACCAAAGGCGTATTCGGTGCCGGCGCCGTTTTCATGAAACCCGCCGCACCCGGTACCGGTGTCATTGCCGGGGGTCCCGTCCGCGCGGTCATGGAATTGGCCGGCATTCGTGACATCCTGACAAAATCCTTAGGTTCCAATAACGCAAATAATATGGTTCAGGCCACACTGACCGGTCTCAAGAGTTTGATGAGAGCCGAAGACGTAGCCAAACTCCGTGGGCTTTCCGTGGAAGAACTGTTGGGCTAGGAGGAAAAACATGGCGAATGAAAATGTGGGTAAGATCAAAATTACCCTGGAAAAAAGTGTGATCTCCTACGACAAGCGCGTAAGAGAAACCATCAAATCCTTAGGTTTGGGCAAGCTGCATTCCAGTGCCATCCAAGCGACGACACCGGACATCCTGGGCAAAGTGCGCCGGGTGCAGCATCTGGTTGCCGTGGAAGAAGTTAAATAATCAAGGAGGTGCAATAGGCTATGAAACTTTCTGAATTAAAGCCGGCGCCTGGGTCACGGCAATCTGTCAAACGGCTTGGCCGTGGTATCGGGTCTGGCTTAGGCAAGACATCCGGTAAAGGTCATAAAGGACAGAAAGCCCGTTCCGGCGGTGGAAAAGGTCCTTACTTTGAAGGTGGCCAGACTCCTCTGCAGCGTCGTCTGCCCAAGAGGGGCTTCACCAATATCTTCAAAAAAGAATATGCAATCCTCAATGTAGGCCAGCTGGAAGACCGTTTTGACGCAGGCGCTCTGGTTACCCCGGAAACCCTCATCGAATGCGGCCTTCTGAAAAACGTTCAAGACGGCATCAGGATCCTTGGAAAAGGAGAACTGACCAAGGCGCTGAACGTAAAGGTCCAAGGTTTTTCTAAAACTGCAGAAGAAAAAATCACGGCCGCTGGCGGCTCAATTGAGGTGATTTAGTTTGATCGAGGTCTTGAAAAACGCATTCAAGGTTCCTGAGCTGCGTAAAAAAATTGTATTCACCTTGGCAATGCTGTTCGTTTTCCGGATCGGCGTCCATGTCCCGGTACCGGGCATCAACCGTGATGTGATCGAGAATCTTGTCAACAGTGGTCAGCTTCTGGGCTTTTTTGATGTGATTTCCGGGGGTGCCTTCAAGAATTTCTCAGTTTTCGCAATGAGTATTACCCCTTACGTCAATGCTTCGATCATTTTGCAGCTTCTGGCCGTGGTGATCCCATCGCTGGAGAAACTGAGCAAGGATCCCGATGGACGCAAAAAAATCGCTTCCTACACCCGTTACTTCACAGTCATTCTGGCGTTCATCCAGGCCATCGGTATTTCCATCGGCTTGCAGAATGCTTTACTGACTCCCGGCTGGATCTCCATCCTGCTGATTGCCTTGTCCCTGACGGCGGGCACCGCCTTCCTGATGTGGCTGGGTGAGCTGATCAATGACAAGGGCATCGGCAATGGTATTTCGATCCTGATCTTCGCCGGCATCGTCTCCCGGCTTCCCAGCGGACTCTACACGATCTACGCCAGTCTCAAGGCCGGCACCACCAACATTCTTGTGGTGCTGCTGATTGCTGTCATGGCCGTGATCATGGTGGCCGCCGTGGTGATGCTGAACGAAGGCCAGCGCCGGGTTCCCGTACAATACGCCAAGCGTGTGGTTGGACGGAAGGTCTATGGCGGCCAAAGCACCCATATACCTTTGAAGGTCAACCAGGCCGGCGTCATCCCCATCATTTTTGCTATGACGCTGCTGATGTTCCCGGGAACAATTGCGTCCTGGTTCCCCAACAGCTCCGTCGCGGTCGCCGTGTCCAACATCTTTGATTTCAACAATGTCTGGTATCAAATGGTGTATGCGCTGCTGATCATATTCTTCACCTTCTTCTATTCTGCGATCACCCTCAACGTGATCGACATTGCCGATAATATGAAAAAGTACGGCGGATTCATTCCCGGACTTCGTCCCGGACGGCCGACCTCAGACTATCTGGCAAAGATCTCTTCAAGGATCACCTTGGCCGGGGCAATTTTCCTGGCGTGCATCGCGGTTGTCCCGACCCTGCTGATGAAGCTGACCAGTCTGTCCCTGTATTTGGGCAGCACCAGTCTTCTGATCGTTGTCGGTGTGGCGCTGGATACCATGAAACAAATGGAATCCCAGCTCATGATGCGCAATTATCAGGGCTTCCTTAAAAAGTAGAAAGGTGGCATTTCAATGAAGACCTTGCTTATGGGACCCCCGGGTGCCGGTAAAGGCACTCAGGCGGTTATCTTGGCCGAAAAGCTGGGGATTCCTCACATTTCCACGGGGGATATGTTCCGGAAAGCCGTGAAGGAGCAGACACCCCTTGGAGTCGAAGCCAAGCGATATATGGACAGCGGGCAGCTGGTACCGGATGAAGTCACCATCGGGATCGTCCGGGAACGGCTTGCCGAAGCCGATTGTGTCAACGGATTTTTGCTGGATGGCTTTCCCCGGACGGTCTTCCAGGCTGAAGCGTTGGATGACATTTTGACAAAGCTGGGCACACAACTGGATGTAGCTCTGAATATCGACGTGGATTCCGAAGCGCTGATCGGCCGTATCACCGGCCGTCGGATGTGCCGGAATTGCGGGAAACCTTACCATGTGACCTTCAGCCCTTCGAAAGTCGAAGGCCGGTGCGATGTCTGCGGCGGCGAACTCTATCAGAGAGACGACGACAAGGAAGAAACGGTCCGCAAACGGCTGGAAGTCTACAACACGCAGACCCTGCCCCTGCTTGATTACTATCAGGCAAAAGGCCTGGTGATCAACGTGAACGGCAATCAGCCGATGGAAAAGGTGACTGAAGATATTCTGGCCGCACTCAAGAAATAAGGGATAAACGCCGCGCAGGCGGGCTGCCGGACAGGACGCGCAAGCAACCTGGGCTGCCCGGGCAGGGATCCTCTGCAAGCCTTGCCGGTTCACCTCGGATGACGCTCTAACCGCTACTGGAGACGTCATCTGGCGGCTGGCTGATCCGGAAAAAACCGGACGGGGTGGAATGGCCAAGGCAAAGCAGGCGGGATGCCGAGACCCGTTTAAGATAGGTTAGATTTGGTAGATGATCATAATAGATACTGACAACCTGGTGACGGTATGCAAATCATTCGCTGCCGAAGCGCTCGGTGAGGGTTATGTTAAGGAGGTACACGCTCCATGTCCAAACAGGATGTGATCGAAGTAGAAGGAACAGTCATTGAGCCGTTGCCCAATGCCATGTTCAAAGTCGAATTAGCCAATGGCCACAAGGTACTGGCTCACGTTTCTGGGAAGATACGGATGAATTTTATCCGTATTTTGCCGGGAGACCGCGTCACAGTGGAGTTATCCCCCTATGACCTGAGCCGGGGACGTATTACATACCGTTTTAAGTAGACTGGCGTCAGAGGAGGTTATTCACATGAAAGTCAGACCGTCCGTCAAATGCATTTGTGAAAAATGCAAGATTATCAAACGTAAAGGCTGCGTGCGGGTGATTTGCGAAAATCCCAAGCATAAACAGCGTCAAGGTTAGTTTGAAACTAAGAAATAGGAGGTATACCCATGGCTAGAATTGCAGGCGTCGACTTGCCCCGTGACAAACGGGTGGTAATCGGGTTGACTTACATTTTCGGCATCGGAAGAACGACTGCTCAGAACATTTTGGCCGCGACTGGCGTAAGTCCGGAAACCCGGGTCAGAGATCTGACGGAAGACGAAGTCGCCAAGCTCCGCGAAGCCATCGGCAAAGATGTCAAGGTTGAGGGCGACCTTCGCCGTGAGATTTCCTTGAACATCAAACGGCTGATGGAAATCGGCTGCTATCGCGGCCTGCGGCACAGAAAAGGTCTCCCTGTCCGCGGACAGAGAACCAAGACCAATGCCCGTACCCGTAAAGGTCCTGCTCGTACGATTGCAGGCAAGAAGAAGTAAAGGGGGAAAACAGATCAATGGCCAAAAGAAACGTCGCCGTGCGGGTTAAGCGCCGGGAACGGAAAAACATAGACCGTGGCGTGGCACATATCCAGTCCACGTTTAACAACACGATCATTACCATCACAGACACCACCGGGAATGCGATTTCCTGGGCCAGCTCCGGTGGCATGGGCTTCAAGGGATCCAGAAAAAGCACGCCTTACGCTGCCCAGATGGCTGCTGAAAAAGCTGCCAAAGCCGCCATGGAACATGGCATGCGCGAAGTGGAATGCTTTGTCAAGGGACCGGGCGGCGGTCGTGAAGCTGCAATCCGTTCTCTGCAGGCAACCGGTTTGGAAGTCAGCGTCATTCGAGACGTCACCCCCATTCCCCACAATGGCTGCCGGCCGCCCAAGCGCAGAAGAGTCTAAGGAGGAGAATAGATATGGCAAGATATACAGGACCCGTCTGCCGGCTCTGCCGTCGTGAAGGGGTTAAGCTGTTCCTGAAAGGTGACCGCTGCTACACGCAGAAATGCGCCATCGAAAAAGGCAGAGCCACCCCCGGACAGCATGGGCAAAGCCGTAAAAAGGTGACTGAATACGGCATGCAGCTCCGTGAAAAACAAAAAACCCGCCGGATTTACGGCATGATGGAGAAACAGTTCAAACTGACCTTCAACAAGGCCGAACGCCAAAAAGGGGTCGTTGGCGAGAACTTCCTCGTGATGCTGGAACGCCGTATGGACAACGTGGTATTCCGTCTTGGATTTGCCAACTCCCGTTCCGAAGCCAGACAGTTGGTTCGCCACAACCATTTTAATTTGAATGGGCATAAAGCGAATATTCCTTCCATTCTGGTCAAGCCGGGAGATGTCATCGGTGTCAAGGATAAAAGCAAGGACTCTCCCAAATTCAAAGCACTGAAAGAACTGGCTGCAACGAAAACGGTGCCCGCATGGCTGGAAGCCGATGCTGAAGCCATGACCGGCCGCGTGGTCACCATGCCAACCCGTGACAGCATCGATCTCCCGGTTCAGGAGCATCTGATTGTTGAATTGTATTCCAGATAAACTCAGAGGAGGTAACCGATGATAGAAATTGAAAAGCCCAGGATCGAGTGCGTAGAGATGAACCCGGATAAAACCTACGCCCGATTTGTGGTTGAGCCATTGGAAAAAGGCTACGGCATTACCCTGGGGAATTCTCTGCGGCGGATTCTATTATCTTCCTTGCCGGGAGCAGCGGTTACATCTGTAAAGGTTGACGGAGTACTCCATGAGTTCTCCACGATTCCCGGTGTGGTTGAAGATGTGACGGACATCATCCTGAATCTCAAGGCCTTGTCCATGAAGATCTATGATGATGAGCCCCATACTTTGCGGTTGGATGTCAACGGCCCCGGCAGGATCACGGCCGGCGACATCATGCCCAACAGCCAGGTGGAAATCCTGAATCCGGATCTGCTGATCGCAACGCTGGAAAGCGACGCCCATCTGGTCATGGAAATGAGCGTTGAACGCGGGCGTGGCTACCGTTCTGGTGAGAAAAACAAAAAAGATGATCATGTGATCGGCGTGATTCCCGTCGACTCGATCTTTTCCCCGGTTACCAAAGTCAACTACACGGTCACCGCGGCCTGGGATGCCCAGGGCACCAATTATGACCGGCTGACGCTGGAGGTATGGACGGATGGATCGATCTCTCCGGACGAAGCCGTCAGTCTTTCCGCAAAAATCCTTCATGACTACCTGAAGATCTTCGTCGGACTCACTGAAAAAGTGGGCGATGTTGAAATCATGGTCATCAAGGAAGAAGAAGAGAAGGATAAGATCCTGGACATGAGTATCGAAGAACTGGATCTGTCGGTCCGCTCATACAATTGCCTGAAACGTGCCAGTATCAATACCGTGGGCGAACTGGTGATGAAGACGGAAGACGATATGATGAAGGTTCGAAACCTGGGCAAAAAATCCCTGGAAGAAGTAGATGAAAAGCTTAGCTCCCTGGGATTATCTCTCAGGAAGTTCGACGAATAGGGGGTAAAACTGTGGTACAGAGAAAATTAAACCGAAACAGCGGCCAGCGCAGAGCGCTGCTGAGACATCTCACGACGGCTCTGATCCGCTGCGGACGAATTGAAACCACGGAGCAAAAGGCGAAAGAACTTCGCTGCATTGCGGAAAAAATGATTACCTTGGGCAAGCAGGGAGATCTGGCAGCCCGCCGTTTGGCGCTGTCCTACATGATGGACGAAACGGTGGTCAAGGATCTGTTTGACAAAATCGCGCCCAAATACGCTGACCGGAACGGCGGTTACACGCGCATCATCAAAATCGGTCCCCGCAAGGGCGACGCTGCGATGATGGTGTACATCGAGCTGACCTAACCGATTCGAAAGGCGCCAGGTCTCAAAACTGAGCTACAATGAAGCAGGGAAATCCAAGGCCAGACACGACATGTGCTGGCTGTGGATTTCCCTGTTTTTTTGGGCCGCCCAGAAAAAATCAGCCCAGGATGTTGGGCTGATTTTTCTGAAGCCAACCGGCTAAGGTATGGATTTCTTCGGCAGTGTAAGGGGGCACGTCGATTTTTTCCTGGTCCCACGGATGATAAGTCTCTGGAGGACGGTATCGATTCAAGACGTAACGGGGAAGCACAGGAAGCTCCTGCGCCATCTGCAGCAGATCCTGCCGGGTTAGCTGGGGGATCACGGTGGTCCGGACTTCAAACGCGACGCCGGAATCTCGGAGCCGTTCGATCGTGTCCAAAACGGCCGCCGGATCGGCCTTCATGCCGCAGATTTCCCGATAGCGTGAAGCTGGCGCCTTGTAATCCACGGCGACATAATCGCACAAGCCTGAATCCAGCACTTGCTGCAGGATCATCGGGGTGGAACCGTTGGTGTCCAGTTTGAGCCGATAGCCATAAGTTTTAAGGTGCTGCAGAAACGGCACCAGGTCCGGCTGCAAGGTGGGTTCGCCGCCGGTAACCACAACGCCGTCCAGAACCCCTTGCCTTTTCTGCAAAAAGGCATCGATGGTGCCCAGGTCTAAAAGGGCGGGCGCGTTTTCTAATAAATCACGGTTATGGCAGTAAAAACAGTCATAATTGCAGCCCGGAACGAAGAGCACACAGGCCACAAGGCCAGGGTAATCCACCAGGGAGCTTTTGACCAGGCCGGCGATTTTCATACCAACACTTCTTCCTTGATCACATATTTCTTGCGGTGGGCATATTCTTCTTTTTTGCCCTTGTTGAAATTCTGCACCGGGCGCAGATAACCGACGACCCGGCTCCAGACCTCCGCATTTTTTCCGCAGTGGGGACAGGTGTAATGCTCACCGGCAATGTAGCCATGGTCATTGCAGACGGAGAAGGAGGGGGTCAGGGAGAGGTATGGAAGTTTATATTGGTTGAAGGCCTTCTGGAGCAAACGCTTGGCGGCCTGCCGATCCTTGATCTCTTCCCCTAAATAGAGATGAAGAACGGTTCCGCCGGTATAGAGAGACTGCAGTTCGTCCTGCAGGTCCAGGGTCTCGAAAATATCATCGGTATATCCCACGGGGAGCTGGGAAGAATTTGTATAGTAGGGAATGCTCTCACCGGCGGTGATGATGGCAGGGTAACGTTCCTTGTCCAATTTTGCCAGCCGGTAGCTGGTGCCCTCCGCAGGGGTTGCTTCCAGGTTGTAATAATGCCCGGTTTCATCCTGGATTTCTACGATGGTATCCCGCATGTAATTCAGCGTCCGGATCGCAAAAGCCTGGCCTTCGGCGGTGGTCAGGTCCTGATCCCGGCCCAGCAGGTTTTGGCAAGCCTCGCTCATCCCGATCAGGCCGATGGTGTTGAAGTGGTTATACCAGAATGAGCCGGTTTTCTGCTGTACATCTCTCAGATAATTGGCGGAATAGGGATAGAGTCCTTTGGCTGTTTGTTTTTCGATGACTTTCCGTTTGGTCTCCAGGCTGTTTTTGGCCAGCTGGATCTGTTGCCAGAGCCGGGTCCGGAATTCGGATTCGGACTTGGAAACATAGGCCAGACGCGGCAGATTGACGGTGACCACACCAATGGATCCGGTCAGCGGATTGGAGCCGAAGAGACCGCCGCCCCGCTTGCGCAGCTCGGAGGTGTTGAGACGCAGCCGGCAGCACATGGACAGGGCGTCCTCGGGGGAAAGGTCAGAATTTACATAGTTGGAGAAATAGGGGATCCCGTATTTGCAGGTGATCTCCATGAATTTATCGGCAACAGGGCTGTTCCAGTCAAAATCTTTGGTGATGTTGATGGTGGGAATCGGGAAGGTAAAGACCCGGCCTTTGGAATCCCCTTCCATCATGACATCACAGAAGGCCTGGTTCAGGAGATCCATTTCCGCTTGGAATTCGCCGTAGGTTTCCGGCATCAATTTACCGCCGACGATGACGGCTTGGTCCCTAAGGGCTGAAGGCGGAACCAAATCAAAGGTCAGGTTGGAGAAGGGACACTGGAAACCGACCCGGGTGGGTACATTGAGGTTGAAAATAAATTCCTGGAGCGCCTGCCGCACCGCATGATAATCCATACGATCGTAGCGGATGAACGGAGCGCAATACGTGTCAAAGGAGGACCATGCCTGGGCGCCGGCGCTTTCGCCCTGGGTCGTGAAGGTGGAATTGACGATCTGACCTAAAAAGGACCGCAAATGCTTCGCCGGCTTGGACTCCACCTTGCCGGGCACGCCGCCGAAGCCGTTCATCAGCACCTGTCGCAGATCCCAGCCGGCACAGTAGGGGCCAAAGAATCCCAGGTCATGGATGTGGAGGTCTCCGGAAAGATGGGCATTCCGGATATCCTCGGAATAGATTTCGTGAAGCCAGTAGTTTTTGGTGAAGGCCTCGCGGACATAGTTGTTCAGACCGTTGATGGATTTCTGGGTATTGGCGTTTTCGTTGATCATCCAGTCCTGGTCATCCAGGTATTCGGTGAACATATGGATGGTCGCGCCCACCAGAGCATTGGATTCTCTGGCCGAACGGCGTTTTTCGCGATAAAGGATGAAGGCTTTGGCCGTTTTGGCATGGCCGGCTTCGATCAGGACCTTTTCAACGATGTCCTGAATGCCTTCCACATCTGCCACGCCCTCGGGATAAAGCTGGTCTGCGAGGCGAACGACCTCGTCGCCGAGCTTTTCGGAAGTGGTAAAGTCGTCGCCGCCAACGGCGGTCGCTGCCTTGAAAATCGCCAGAACGATCTTTTCTTTCTTGAAGGGAACCGGAGTACGGTCACGTTTGATGATTTGTTTGAGCATGGATCGCAAGCCTCCTGTCATTGTCCGAGAATCGCAAAACAGCCACAATATGTAGTGCTCGGAACTTATAGATATACTATATATGCAAAACGACGGGATGTAAAGGGCTTTGATTGCACAGAAAAATAAACATGATAATGGACTAAAACCCTTTGCGATGGCACAAAATATGAATAGGAATGACATCTGCGGACGAACATGATAAAATAATACGGTTAGAACAAGAAAACTGTCATGGGGAGCCTGCCCTGATAGGGCGGGCGAGAGACAGGAGGCATCATCGTTGATTGAAGTACGCAAGCTGGTGCATCGGTACCAGACCGGGGATGAAACCCCGCAGGAGGCGCTGAAAGGGGTCAGCCTGACCATAGAGGACGGAGAATTTCTGGCGATCCTGGGGCATAATGGCTCCGGGAAATCCACCTTGGCCAAACACCTGAATGGGTTGCTGCTCCCCACGGAGGGGGAAGTGCTGGTGGATGGTATGGATACCCGGAATCCGGAGGTTTTCTGGCAGATCCGACAGCATGTGGGTATGGTATTCCAAAATCCCGACAATCAATTGGTCGCCACCTCCGTGGAGGAGGATACGGCCTTCGGACCCGAAAACCTGGGTGTCGAGCCCCGGGAGATCCTGCAGAGGGTGGATGAGGCCTTAAGAAGCGTTGGCATGGAGGCGTATAGAGACCGTGCCGTCCATCTGCTCTCCGGAGGCCAAAAACAAAGGGTTGCTATCGCGGGCGTCATGGCCATGCATCCCAAGGTGCTGGTGCTGGACGAACCCACGGCCATGCTGGATCCCAGAGGCCGAAGGGAGGTCATGGATGCCGTCCGAAAGCTGAACCGGGAGGAAGGCATCACCGTGGTCCATATCACCCATATCATGGAAGAGGCGGTGACCGCGGACCGTGTGGTTGTCATGGAGGAAGGCCAATTGGTCATGGAGGGCACACCCCAGTCCATTTTTAAAAAAGCAGACCAGCTGCGCGCTCTGAGGCTGGATGTCCCGGCCATGGTGGATCTGGCCCAGCAGCTTCGCAGCGACGGCCTTCCACTGCCGGAAAGCATTCTGACCGTGGAAGAAATGGCGGTGGCCTTATGCCGATAGTCCTGGACAACGTATCCTATATTTATCAGCCGGACACACCCTATGAAGCCGCCGCGGTCAAAGATGTTTCGCTGAAGATCCGCAGCGGGGAATTTGTGGGGCTGATCGGTCACACCGGCTCCGGCAAATCCACCTTGATCCAGCATTTCAACGGCTTGCTGATGCCCACCTCCGGCGTAGTGACGGTGGATGACATCGAGCTTCAGCCGAAAAGCAAGGCGCTGAAGACCGTCCGGCAAAAAGTCGGCTTGGTCTTTCAATATCCGGAGCATCAGCTTTTTGAGGAAACCGTAGCCCTGGACATCGGCTACGGACCCAGAGCCATGGGACTTTCTGAAGAGGAAATCGATAAAAAAGTCCGCTGGGCGATGAAAATGGTGGACCTGGAGCATAAACGTTTCAAAGACCTTTCCCCCTTCGGCCTCTCCGGCGGGGAAAAACGCCGTGTCGCCATTGCAGGCGTCCTGGCCATGCAGCCCAAATACCTGATCCTGGACGAGCCAACCGCAGGGCTGGATCCCAAGGCAAGGGACGAGATCCTTCTCCAGATCAAACGGCTCAATGAAAAAGGGCTGGCGGTGGTTCTGGTCAGCCACAGCATGGATGATGTGGCTCGGCTGGTGGACCGCCTGATCGTTATCAACCAGGGCAGCATTGTTTTCGATGATTCGGTCCGGCTGGTTTTTGGCAAAGCCAGGGAGCTTCAGGAGCTCGGCCTGGATATTCCCAGCGTCATGAAGCTGATGATGCGGCTGAAGGAGCGGGGCTTGCCGGTCCGGGCCGATGTGCTGACCGTGGAAGAAGCAAAAGAAGAAATTGAACGGGTGCTGGCCAATGCTTAAAGACATAACCATCGGACAATTCTATCCGGGTGCGTCCCTGCTCCACCGGCTGGATCCCAGGGCCAAGATCCTGGGCCTGATCCTCTATATGGTCAGCGTCTTCATCATCCAGGAAATCTGGGACTATACCTATGTCCTGGTCCTTTCCGGACTGATCATTGCCTGTTCCGGCGTGCCGCTGAAGGTCTTGCTCAAAGGGGTGAAGCCCTTGTGGGTCATCCTGGTGTTTACCATGGGACTGCATTTTTTCATGACGCCGGAAGGCAATATCCTCTGGCAATGGAAAATTTTCAAGATCACGGATGCCGGCGTCATCAAGGGCTTTTTTATGGCCTTCCGGCTGGTGCTGCTGATCAATATCACAGCCCTGCTTACCCTGACCACCACGCCGATCATCCTGACCGACGGGCTGGAGCGCCTGATGAAGGTTTGTTTCATCCCTATGGCCCACGAATTGGCCATGATGATGACGATCGCGCTGCGCTTCATTCCGACGCTGATCGAAGAAACTGAAAAAATCATGAAGGCGCAGATTGCCCGGGGTGCTGATTTTGAGACCGGCAATCTGATGACCCGCGCGAAGAACCTGATCCCCCTGCTGATCCCGCTTTTTCTCAGCGCCTTCCGCAGAGCTGACGAGCTGGCGATGGCCATGGAGGCTCGCTGTTATCGCGGCGGGGAAGGCAGAACCAGAATGCGGCAGCTGAAGATGCAAGGCCGGGATGCCGCCGCCATCCTGACAATGACGGCGTTCATGCTATTCTGCCTTGCCGACCGGTTCTGGATCCGCTGGATATGATCCGGCAATCCAGGCCGGCCGAGGAGAAACGATGGAAATGATGCATCAATCCGCCGAAAAAAATATTTGTCTCACGATCGCCTATGACGGGACGGACTTTTTCGGGTTCCAATCCCAAAGAGGGAGCGGTCTGCCGACGATCCAGGAAACCCTGGAGAATGCCCTGGAGAAGCTGACTGGGGCGCCGGTGCAGATCTGTGGCTCCGGACGAACCGATGCCGGCGTCCATGCCTGGGGGCAAGTGGTCAATTTTTACACAGCCAGCACGATCCCGCCGGACCGTTACCCTATGGCGCTGCTGCCTTATCTTCCGGACAGCATTGCCATCCGGGAGGGCAAGGCGGTGCCTCCGGGATTTCATGCCCGCTTTGGCGCAAAAAACAAGACCTATCATTATCAATTCTATTGCGGGCGCGTGATGAGCCCTTTTTACCGGCGCTTTGCCTGCCATGTCCCTTACGCCATCGACGTGGAAGCCATGAACCAGGCCGCTTCCTACTTAAAAGGCAGCCATGATTTCCGGAGCTTTTGCGCCGCAGCGACGCCCAAAGAGAACTTTATCCGGGAAATCTATGAATGCGTTGTTGAAGCCGACCATCCCGAGGAGCCCTGTCTGGTGACCCTGAAGATCCAGGGAAACGGATTTCTATGGAATATGGTCCGGATCATCGCCGGAACGTTGCTGGAGGTCGGCATCGGGAAACGGCGGCCGCAGGATATGCCGGCTCTGCTCGGACTCGGAGACCGGCGGAAAACCGGAAAAACCCTGGGGCCTCAGGGCCTGTTTCTCTATGAAGTGACCTATCTTGAATAAAAAACGCCGGTGCCTTTGGGGCCCGGCGTTTTTTCATTTAGAGCTCTTTGGCAGAGCCTGTTTTCCAGATAAGGTTCCGGTCAGCTGTTTTTTGACCTCCGCTGGACTTGCAGCGAAGGGGTCAGATTCAGATCGGCGGCGGTGTTCTGATCGATGGGGATCGGCAAAGGAAGGGCATCCGGAGCAGGAAGCGGTTCCGGCAAAGTACTGTCCCGGGCGATGGACGCCCCTTGATGCCATGCTGTGGACAGGGCTTCCTCGGTGAGACCGGCCACCGCTTTTTGATTTGCCCGCTGCAGGGCGGCCTCTTCCCCGGTCAGCACACGATAGGCGATGGTCTTAAACCGGCCGACCTGAAGGGCTGCTTTGGTGGCCGGATCGGTGGGGTTCGCGACCGGCAGGAACACATCGACGACGTTTCCGTAGACCGCGCTTCCCCGATCCTGTACGGTGAATATACCATCCGACTTCACATAAGTGAGCCCCGGGATATAGTATTGGGTTTCGAAAGGAACGGAGGCGTCGGCGGCGATGGTGCCTTCGGTCGCATAGACACCGGAAGCCGTCAAGCTGCCGTTTCGGCGGGAAGGAACATAAAAGGTTATGACCACCTCAAAGGGTTCCGAGAGGACGGGCGCTTGAGCCTGAGCTTTGATGGCCGCTTCGATTTCGTGCGCTTCAGCGAAGAGGTCCTGTTGCGCAGCGTCCATACTGACGGCGGTTGCTGCCGCGGTTGCCAAAGAGTCCTGCATGCCGGTGACCGGTGAAAAGGTCAGCAGGGCAGCGAGGATGAGGTTTTTCATGAATTCAACTCCTTAAATCAATCATCAGGGTGTACCTGAAATGGAATAGTTCTTGCTATAATCCGGGCACGCCTTCCGGTGCGTAGAAGCCGGCATCTGAATAGTGATGGCTGCTTTCAATATGGAAGCGTGCGTAGGGGGTGTCCTGGCTGGGGGCATGGATCGCAATTTCCTCGAAGATCACACTGCCGGCCTGATGGTAAGTGCCTTTCTCAATGTAGATCGTCCGGAAGGACTGGAACGTCATGCCGCGAATCAGGGTTTGGGCATCCTCGCCGGCGGCTGTGTCGCCCAGCAAAGGCAGAAAAGCTTGCAGATTCTGCTGAAATACAGCCGGGGAATCATACTGCTTGATCACATAGCAGGGTTTCCCCTCATAGATTGCGTCATCTCCGAAGAGACAGACCGGACGGGCTTCGGAAAGGGCCGCTGGATCTTCAGGCGACTTGGCGGCGATTTCATCCCGATGCGCCATGAGACCGTTGACGCCTGAGGCGGATGCAATCCATGAAGACTCGCCGGTTTTTGAGAAAATATGCTTATCGGTCACTATAAATTGATGCCGGGTTGCCAGCCCGGTCTGATTGTCTCTGGTTTGCTGATCCAAATACACCGCGTAGGGGTGCTGACGGATCCATTCCTGAGCGTCGATGGTGAGATCGGATAGAATGGCGCCGTCCGATTGAAAAATTCTGGAATGACTGCGGGAGGTGACTTTACAGGCGGTCCGGCTGGCGGCTGCCGCTGAAGCCTTGGACAGAAGCGCTTTTGCCGACATTCCGTCCCGGGAATCCTCCGAGGTCAGGGAAATGACACGGGTTTCCGCGTTCCACTGGACCGCGATCCCCAGTTTCTCACAGAGACAGCGCAGCGGAACGTAGGTTAAACCATCCTTGATGTAAGGGGATGCCGGCATGGTTTGGCTGCCGTCCGTTGAAACAAGGTAAAGGGAGCCCGGTGTCAGGTTCAAGGTCATATTCCCTTTGGTAAGGGAAACCGTGTTTGAGGGGAGTTGGGCATAGGCAGCGCCTGTGACCTGGGAAAAATGCTGGACCGGGACCATGCTGTAGCCGTTTTGCAGCTCGGCCGGAACAGCCATGAGACTGCTGTCATTGATCACAAAGCGCAGACCGCTGGTTCCGGTGAGCCCCGGCATAGCTGCAGGCATGGCGCTGAGCAGTAAAAGAACCAGGACCGAGGCCAGGATGAACCTGACCGGATCGTTTTTGCAGATAGACATAAACACGCTCCTTCTCGATAAGCAAAAAAATTATAGCATAAGATGCCGGACTTGGCAAAATAAATGGAACATTATAGAAATAAAAGGAAATATTGACAATTCTTTACGCTGGGACTATGATTAGCCAAGGAGGTGGTAAAATATGTCAGAAAGAGTGGCGATATTTATTGATGGGGCGTATCTGGATAAAGTATTGCAGGAAGAATTCAGCGCCCCAAGGATCGATTATGAAAAATTTGCCCATTGGATGACCTTGGGGGTTCCCTTATTCAGGTCCTATTATTACCATTGCCTTCCATACCAGAGCAACCCGCCGACGGAAGAGCAGCGTGGCCGGTATGTGAAGAAGCAGGCGTTTTTCAACCGGATTGCCAATCTGCCGCAGTTTGATGTGCGGCTGGGCAAACTGGAATTCAGGGGTTATAAAGAAGGCAGTGAACCTGTGTTCATCCAGAAGAGGGTCGATATCCTTCTCGGCATCGATCTGGTCCTGATGGCCGCCAAGCAGCGCATTACCCATGCCACGCTTTTTACCGGCGACAGTGACTTTCTTCCTGCAATCACCAGGGCAAAAAATGAAGGCGTGATCATGACCCTGGGACATGGGGTTCTGAACCCGCCCCATGAGGAGCTGTGGAAGGTCATGGACCGGAGATTGATCCTGACCCGAAGCTTGGTCCAATCCATGATCCGGCCTTAGGGCCTGTCCAGACCCGGTTCTTTCCTTTATATAAGTATACAGGCCTGTATACACTGAATGGTTGACACAGTGCATAAAAAAAGTTTATGATAAATTAATATCAATGGCTGAAGATGAACTGAAACCGCAAGCTTTCAGAAGATCAACATGACTTAGGAGGGAAGACCATGGGCAGTGAAATCATCAAGCAAGGCCCGTCCAGAGCACCTCACCGTGCCCTGCTCTCGGCCCTGGGAATCACAAAAGCGGAAATGAAACGGCCGTTTATCGGTGTTGTCAACTCAAAAAACGATTATATACCGGGGCACCAGCATCTTGGTGAAATCGGTGAAGCGGTCAAAGCCGGGATCCGCAACGCCGGCGGTGTGCCTTTTGAATTCCATACCATCGGCGTATGCGATGGCATCGCCATGAACCACAGCGGTATGAAGTATTCCCTGGCCAGCCGCGAGCTGATCGCGGATTCCATTGAGGTCATGATCCAGGCGCAGCCGATGGATGCGCTGGTGATGGTCACCAACTGCGATAAAATTGTTCCCGGCATGCTGATGGCGGCTTGCCGGCTGAATATCCCCACCATTATGGTCAGCGGCGGACCGATGGCGCCCGGCGTCCTTTCGGACGGACGCAGGGTCGGTCTCAGCGAGGTTTTTGAAGCGGTCGGAAAGCATAGCGCAGGCCATCTGACCGAGGAAGAGCTTCTGGATTTTGAAGAAAATGCCTGTCCTGGCTGCGGTTCCTGTTCCGGGATGTACACAGCCAATTCCATGAACTGCCTGACGGAAGCGCTGGGTCTCGGTTTGCCTGGCAACGGCACGATCCCGGCCAACGGCGCCGCCCGCAGACGCCTGGCCAAAATGGCCGGTGAACGGATCATGGAGCTTTTAGCCGAGAACCGGAGACCCCGGGATATCCTGACTCTTGCTTCCTTCCGCAATGCCCTTCGCACCGAGATGGCGCTGGGCTGCTCGACCAATACGGTCCTGCATCTTCCCGCCATCGCCCATGAAGCGGGCATTGAGTTAAAATTGGATATGATCGACGAAATCAGCCACACGACGCCGCAGCTGTGCATCCTGAATCCCGCCAGCTCCATCTTCATTGAAGATGTGGGCCGGCAGGGCGGGATCATGGCGGTGATGAAGGAACTGTCCAAAGCCGGTCTGATCGACGGCTCTGTCCGGTCTGTGGGGGCCGGATGCCTGGCAGAAATCCTCGACGGCTTCCAGGGTGCCGACGGCCAGGTCATCCACCCGATCGATGCGCCTTACCGCAAAGAAGGCGGCATCGCGATCCTCAAAGGCAACCTGGCGCCCGATGGCGCGGTGGTCAAGCAGGGCGCAGTGGCTCCGGAAATGATGCACTATGAAGGGACCGCCCGGGTTTTCAACAGCGAGCAGGAAGCCACCGCCGCCATCATGGCTGAAAAAATCAAAGCCGGCGATGTGGTGGTGATCCGGTATGAGGGACCCAAGGGAGGCCCAGGGATGCAGGAAATGCTGACGCCGACGGCTGCCTTGGTGGGGCAGGGTCTGGGAAGCTCAGTCGGTCTGATCACGGACGGCCGCTTCTCCGGGGCCACCCGGGGCGCCGCCATCGGCCACGTTTCCCCTGAAGCCGCTGCCGGAGGCCTGATCGGACTCATCGAGGAAGGGGACCGGATCCTGATCGATATTCCGGAGCGCAAACTGGAACTGCTTGTATCCGAGGAAGTGATCCAGCAACGACGGAAAGCATGGAAGGGCGCACCCGACCGGGGTTTCGGCGGATATCTGGCCCGTTATGCGTCCATGGTAACCTCCGCCAACCTGGGAGCGGTCCTGCGAAAACCCTGAACACGGGGCTGAAATAAGTCTCAATTGAGGTAATTACATGAAAAATGGTGCAGAATACATTATCGAATTTTTGGAAAAAAAGGGTGTTGAGGTTGTCTTCGGCTATCCGGGCGGCCAGATCCTGAATTTTTATCATTATCTGGGGCGATCCAATCTGAAGCATATTCTGGTCCGCCACGAGCAGGCGGCCGCCCATGCGGCTTGCGGCTATGCCCGCGTGACCGGCCGACCCGGTGTATGCATCGCCACATCCGGCCCCGGCGCCACCAATCTGGTGACGGGAATCGCCGATGCCTACCTGGATTCTATTCCGCTGATTGCCATTACCGGGCAGGTCAAGCTTCAAGATATCGGCAAAGACTCCTTTCAGGAGGCGGATATTACCGGGATCACAACGCCGATCACGAAGCACAGCTATCTGATCCAGGATCTGAAGCAGCTGCCGGGTGTTCTGGACGAAGCCTGGCAGGTTGCCACCAAAGGCCGTCCCGGCCCCGTGCTGATCGACGTGCCGAAAGATCTGTTTCTGGAACAGGAGGATATGGCTGCGATCCATAGCCATCTGATCACCCGGAAGGTGGCCCGGGAAGACAACACTGAAAAAATGATGCCGCAAATCGTTGAGCGCCTCAGCCATGCCAAGAGGCCCTTGATCCTGGCTGGCGGCGGCGTGATTTCCGCCGGCGCCTGGGACGCACTGGCCGAGCTGGTGCAACGTACCGGCATTCCGGTGGTTACCACCCTGATGGGCAAGGGCGCTTATCCCGAGGATCAGCCGCTGGCCTTGGGAATGGTCGGCATGCATGGGCTGGCCGCCGCCAATCTGGCACTGAGCCATTGCGATGTGCTGCTTTGCCTGGGCACCCGTTTCAGCGATCGGGTCACCGGGAACCGGCGGAATTTCCTGGACAAGGCGTGTATCATCCATGTGGACACCGATGCCGCCGAACTGCAGAAAAATGTGATCACTGACTTTCCGGTCCACCGTGACCTCAATGACTTTTTCAAGGTTTTGCTGGAGGATCCGAAGCTGGTCCGAAGTGAAGCGGCCGGGGAATGGTCCAGCCGCATCCAACAATGGCAGAATCAATACAAGCAACCGGATGCGTACACCGGCGACATCCTGAAACCTCAGGCATTGATCCGGTCGGTGGCGCGGCTGGCGGACCCCAGGTCGGTGGTGGTCACGGATGTGGGGCAGCATCAGATGTTCGTTGCCCAGCACTATCCCATCCGGCAGCCCCGTGGCTTTCTGACCTCCGGCGGTTTGGGCGCTATGGGTTTTGGGCTTCCGGCAGCTATGGGCGCCGCCTTCGGCGTTCCCGGCGAACCGGTCATCCTGTTTGTAGGGGACGGCGGGTTCCAGATGACGCTGCAGGAGCTGGCGACGATCCGGGAGCACCGGCTGCCCATCAAGATATTTATTATGAACAACGGGAATCTGGGTATGATCCGGCAATGGCAGGGCCTCTTCTTTGAAGCCCACTACGTCGCTTCCGACCTTCCGGCTTTTCCGGATTTCGTCAAGCTGGCGGAAGCCTATGACGTTCCGGCGTTCCGGATCACCACGCCCGCGGAGCTGGAAGAAAAGGTCCGGCAAGTGCTGAGCACCCAGGGACCGGTTCTGGCAGACTGCTGGATCGATACCAATGAGTATGTATTTCCCATGATCCCCCCGGGAGGGAAACCCCAGGATATGATCGGGAGGTGGCAGAATGAGACACACATTCGCAGTATTAGTGGAGAATAATCCAGGTGTATTATCACGGGTCGCCGGTCTCTTTTCACGCCGCGGCTTCAACATCGAGAGCCTGGTTGTCGGGGAGACGGAGGACAAAACCACGTCCCGGATGACCATCGTGGTGGAAGGCGACGAAAAAATCCTGGAGCAGGTCAGCAAGCAGCTGAACAAACAAATCGAGGTCATCAAGGTCACAGATATCCCCGATGACGAATCCGTCAATCGGCAGCTTGCCCTGATCCGGGTGGCGGCCGATCAGAGTACCCGGCAGGAGATCCTGCAAATCACCGAAATTTTCCGCTGCCGGATCGTGGATATCGGCCGGAAATCCCTGATCGTCGAAGCCACCGGGGACGAAACGAAGATCCAGGCGATCATCGAGTCCCTGAAACCCTTCGGGATCCAGGAACTGGTCCGCACCGGCAAAGTGGCCATGCTCCGCGGGGTCAAATAGCAGGAGCTCCGTAACCAACGGGATGCAGCGTTCAGGGCTTTCGCAGGCCCCGAGCCTTCACGAATAAAACTTATGACGCGAACGATGAAAGGATGAATGATTATGGCAAAAATGTTTTACGACCAGGATGCAGATTTAAGCTTAATGAAGGGGAAGACCGTCGCTGTGATCGGATATGGCAGCCAAGGCCATGCCCAGGCTCAAAATATGAAAGACAGCGGACTTGACGTCGTGATCGGATTGAGACCCGGCAGTGCCCGCTGGAAACAGGCCGAGGCTGATGGATTCAAAGTCTATTCCGTTGCGGAAGCCGCCAAAAAAGCTCAGGTCATCCAGATCCTTCTGCCGGATGAAAAGCATGCCGAGGTCTATAACAACGAGATCGCTCCCGGATTGGAAGCCGGCGACGCCCTGGTCTTCTCCCATGGCTTCTCGGTCCACTATCGCCAGGTCGTGCCCCCGAAGGATGTGGATGTTTACATGGTCGCCCCCAAAGGCCCCGGACACATGGTTCGCCGGCTGTATCAGGAAGGCACCGGGATCCCGGCTTTGGTGGCGGTTTACCAGGATGCCAGCGGCAAAGCCCTGCAGCTGGGCCTGGCTCACGCCAAGGGCATCGGCAGCACCCGGGCGGGCGTTCTGATGACGACCTTCCAGGAAGAAACGGAAACTGACCTTTTCGGCGAACAGGCGATCCTCTGCGGCGGCGTGACCGCCCTTTGCAAGGCTTGCTTCGAGACCTTGGTGGAAGCGGGCTATCAGCCTGAATCGGCCTATTTTGAATGCTTCCATGAATTGAAGCTGATTGTGGACCTGATGTATGAACACGGCATTTCCGGCATGCGTTATTCGATCAGCGACACGGCGGAATTCGGCGACATGATCACCGGACCCCGTCTCATCAACGATGCCGTGAAAAAGGAGATCAAAAACGTTCTGACCGATATCCAGACCGGCAAATTTGCCAAAGAATGGATTCTGGAAAACCAGGCTGGACGTCCCAGATACACCAGTCTGAAACGGCAGGGTGAAGAGCATCTCATCGAAAAAGTCGGCAAGGAACTGCGTGCCCAGATGCCCTGGATGAAAGCGAAAAAGGATCTGGCCTAATCCAAGAATAAATGAAAAAAGGAAGTGATGGACAGTGCTTAGCGGAGCAGAAATACTCGTGAAATGTCTGGAACAGGAGAACGTGGAGGTCGTCTTCTGCTATCCGGGATCGGCCAATATGGAATTGCTCGATGCGCTGGCCAAGTCCTCGATACGCATGGTGCTGGTTCGCCATGAGCAAGGTGCTGTTCATGAAGCCAACGGCTACGCCCGTGCCAGCGGCCGGGTTGGCGTTTGTCTGGCCACTTCCGGTCCCGGCGCCACCAACATGGTGACCGGCATTGCCACCGCCAGCATGGATTCGATTCCGATCGTGGCGATCTCAGGACAGGTTCCCACCGGCATGGTAGGGACAGATGCCTTTCAGGAAGTGGATATGACCGGCATCACCGATCCCATCACCAAGCATAATTACCTCGTTAAAGATGTGAAGCAGCTTGCCCGTTCGGTCAAGGAGGCCTTTCATATCGCAAAAAGCGGCCGTCCCGGTCCGGTGCTTCTGGACATTCCCAGAGACGTGGCCATGGCTTATTCCGATGCGGTTGAGGTTTCCAAGATCCATTTGAGAGGCTACAAGCCCAATCTGACCGGCCATACGGGACAAATCAAGCAAGTGGCCCAGCTGCTGGGCGAGGCGCGGCGGCCATTGATCATCGCCGGCGGCGGCATTTTGCTGGCCGGCTGCTGGGAGGAGCTGCGGGCACTGGCGGAATCCCAGGAAATCCCCGTAGCCAACACCTTTATGGGACTGGGCAGCATTCCCATGGACCATCCCCTGGCCTTAGGCATGATTGGATCCTATGGCCTGGCCGCCCCAAACTATGCGGTTCAAAGCTGTGATCTGATCCTGGCTCTTGGGACCCGCTTTGTGGAACGCATGACATGCAACGTGGACCGCTTTGCCCCCAGAGCTAAAATTGTACATATCGACGTGGATCCGGCGGAAATCGGCAAAAATGTCCGGGCGGATATCCCGCTGGTTGGTGACTTGAAGATCGTGCTGAGTCAGCTGTTGCAGAAACTGCAGCCGCGGCAGCATCCGGAATGGATGGAGGAAATTAAGAATCTGAAGGCTTCGCCGCCACCCGGACCGAAGATCACCGGTTGTCTCACCCAGATCGAAGTGATGGAAGCCTTGGCCGAGATGTTGCCGGATGAGGCCATCGTCACCACGGATGTGGGTCAGCACCAGATGTGGGCTGCACAAAGGCTGAAGCATCGTCGGCCTAGAGGGTTCATCTCTTCCGGCGGCCTGGGCACCATGGGCTATGGCATCCCGGCGGGCGTAGGAGCCCAAATCGCTTGTCCGGAGGACCTGGTGGTGGTTATTTCCGGTGACGGCAGTTTCCAGATGGGGATGCCGGAGCTGGGAACCGCCAAAGAGCAGAAGCTGCCGATCAAGATTTTGCTTTTGAATAACAGCTATCTGTGTTTAGTGAAGCAGCTGCAGGAATGTTATATCGAAGGTGCCTGCCATATAGCGACACCCTTTACGGACAATCCTGAATTCAAGTATATTGCCAAAGCCTACGATGCCCTTTATCTGAGAGCGGAAACCGCCGAGGAAGTGGAACCCGCCCTGTCCCGCTTTTTGAAGCACTCCGGTATGGCTATCATGGAATGCATAGTGACAGCGGAAGAAAACGTGTTTCCCATGGTTCGTGGCGGACGCGGCTTGGACGAAATGGAATTCTGAACACCGTTCCGGTCAAGGCTCAAATCGAAAATAACAAAGAAAAGCACTCTGCAGTCCGTATTGCAGAGTGCTTTTCCGTCGTGGTTGACCATGGAACGTCCCCGGTAGTCAGGGACCTTGGGTTGTCGTCGTGCCGGTCTGGGCGGCGGTATTTTCTGCGGCAACATACTCTTTCAGGTAATCGAACCGGTGAGAAAGGTTTACGGCTGGCAATTCAAGGGCTTCCTTCTGACGCAGGGTCGGATAGATTTTATTAAAGGCCATCATGTCGATAAAGCCGCCGGGCAGGGTAAGGCCTTTTTCAAGATTGTTGGAATCTCCGATGGCCAGGATCTTCAGAGGCCAGGTTATCGGCTGGTTGCTAACGATGATTTCCAAACCGCCATCGGCCGGCCTATAATAAATATAGCTGCTGCTGATGATCCGGACGCCGCTGACCGAAATGGCTTCCGCGCCGGAAGCCCAAAGCTCGTTGACCAGCGTGATCAGATCGCTGTACTGGACCATGGAAGTCGAAAGGAAGGTTACCTCCAGCCCACGTCCGCGGACCGCCCGGCTGCCGTTGACGATTTCCAGCTTGGACAGTTCCTGCTCGATGGACTTGGCCACCAGGGTCTGGTCTTCAAAGGCATTGCGCCGGTCGGCAAGCTGGTTGGAAAGGTCCGCCATCTCCAAGCTCAATTTCGAACGCTTGTCGGTGAGATTCCTGATCATGGCAATCAGGTTTTCCGGACGCTGCTGGTAGAGCTCCCGTTCCGCCGTATTGGTGGATTGGTATTGTACGGAAAGCAGCATTCCCATGATGATCATGGCACAGGAAAAGGCCAGGGTTTTCCGGTGAGTTTTCATAAGACTTCCTCCCTGGAGGGGGCGGAGCCTTTCACGGCAGGGGATCCATCCCAATCGGAGGCCCGCCGGATTTTGCGATTGCGAAAAAAGTTGATGATAAAATGACGTATTTTGGATAGATTGTCAAAGAGACGGACGCCGAACACGAAGACGGCGGCATAATACAAATCGACGCCTAAACGGTCCCCCATATAAGCCAGCAGAGCGGCCAGCAGCGCATTGGCAAAAAAGCCGGATAGCATGATGGTGCTGTTGAAGGTTCTTTCCAAAAGGGAACGGACCCCGCCCATGACGGAGTCCAGCGCGGCCAAAATTGCGATCGACAAATACTTGACCATTTCAGCCGGAACCTGGATGCCGGCGTGCTGTCCGGCCAGAATACCCAGGAACAAAGCCAGGATCGGGACTAACCACCACATATTTTGACCTCCTCAGGAAAACGTAGTATATTTAAATTGCAGCTCGCCTTTGTAGGCTGGCAGGATCAAGGCCTGATCTTCCGAGACAGATACCGGAAAGCCTTCGGTGATCAATGGGTCCAGCCGGCCGTAGGTCACCATATCGGTCAGGATCGATGGGTCGCCGATGGCATGGATCACAAAGGGCGGTGCGATACGGGTCGTATTGACAAGGATCACATTGCCGACGCATCGAAGCTCGCTGGTGGTGATCAGGCGCTGCTCGTTGATGGCGATCGCTTCCGCCCCGCCGGTTTTCAGCTCGCTGACGATGGCCAGCAGATCCTCGTAATGGATGATGTAGGCGTTGGGGTCGCCGTTGGGATCCGCCTTCTGGCCGGCTACATTGTCATCCAAAGTGATCACAATGCCGGGGCCCGTGACCGGTGTCAGGCCGGCGCGCAGCTTTGCTCCATGAAGCTCTTCCTGAAGCTTCCGGAGCCATTCGGTCTGGGCCTGGTTTTCCAGACCGGCCAGCTCATCACGGGAGGTCTGGACGATCCCTTCATAAGCGGCGATTTCCTGCTCAAGGTTATTGATGGTGGATACCAAATTGTCCATCCTCTGGCTCAGGGCGTTGGTCTGAGACTGGCTGGAAGGCGCATAACGCAGGTAGAGCGCAAACAGTCCGCCGATCATAAAGCAGATCAAGGTAAGCGTGAATACGGAACGCAGGGACTGCCTCAACAAATATCCCTCCTATATCGTGGTTATTTCATTATATCACAAGGCAATCGCACCACAATATCATTGTTAAAATTAAGCTGATTATTTCACAGACTCAAAAGGAATCGGACCAAACGTTGTCGAAATTTATTCTGTTTAGTCATTTTGCGGATTCCGGATCAATGAAGGATAGAGGAGTGTGCACATGCTGGAGAGCCTCAAGGCACTGTTGACACCGGTCAACATAATCGATTTTCTCATTGTTACCTACTTCATCTACAAAGCGATGATGATGATCCGGGAAACCCGGGCGGTCCAGCTGCTGAAAGGTTTGCTGGTGTTGTTGGTGATCGCTTTCGTCAGCAACTGGTTTCAGCTGCAAACGGTCAGTTTCATTTTGTCACAAATCCAGACGGCATTGATCGTGGCCTTGCCGGTGGTCTTTCAGCCCGAGCTTCGGCGCGGCTTGGAGCAATTAGGCCAAGGAGGATTTTTCTCCCGTCATGGCATCAACAAAGAGGATTTCGAAAAGATGGTGGAGGAGATCATCCGTGCCGTTAAAATCATGTCCAACGACCAAATCGGCGTGTTGCTGGTGCTGGAGCGGGAAACCGGTCTGAACGATTATATCAGCACAGGCGTCCGTATCGATGCGGAGATCACCTCCGAGCTTCTGGAAAATATCTTTTTCCCGAAGGCTGCCCTTCATGACGGGGCTGCCATCATCCGGGGCAACCGGATCATTGCGGCTGGCTGCTTTCTTCCGCTATCCGAAAACCCGAACATCAGCAAAAACCTGGGAACACGCCACCGTGCAGGACTGGGCTTGTCGGAGCAATCGGATGCCTTCATCATTATTGTTTCCGAAGAAACCGGCGTGATCAGCGTGGTAGAGGAAGGCAGGATGACCCGCTACCTCAACGACGTCACGCTGCGGGAGATTCTGATGAATCGTTTCCAAAATAAAGAGGAGAGGAATTTCTCGCTTCTGAATTTCTGGAGGAGCAAACGATGAAAGATTTCCTGAGAAGCAACCTTTTCTACCGTCTGTCATCGGTGGTTCTTGCGATATTTTTTATGTTCTACGTCCATAATCTGGAGAATCCAAACTCCGAAAGAACCTTCTATTCAGTCAATGTGGCCTTCAACAACCAGCCTTCGGCGCTGATTCTGAGCAGCGAGCCGAAAACGGTGGATATCCGGGTCAAGGGGACTCGGAGCCTGGTCAACAACACCAGCTCCAGGGATATCAAGGTATGGGTGGATCTGGCAGAGGCCAAAGCAGGGAAAAGTGTTTATAAAGTCCAGTATTCTCTGCCGGAAGGTGTGGAGATCGCCTGGGTCAAGCCCAGCACCATGGAACTGTATCTGGATGAGATCGGTTCCAAAACCGTTGCGCTGAAGTATACCACAGCCAATGCGGTGGAAAGCGGTTTCGGCAATTTCGAGCCGGTGGTGGAACCCGCTTTGATCCAGATTTCAGGGCCGAAACTTCTCCTTGAAAAAATCAGCCACGCCGTGGTAAACATCGATTTGTCCGGATTAAAAACCAATTTTGAAGGAGAACTGCCGATCCAGCTGGAGGACCAGGAGGGCAATCCGGTCCAGGACGCCATGTTATCCCTCTCCCAGGACAAAGCCAAAGTGCTGGTGGCTGTCACAGAAAACATGTCTTCAAAAAGTGTGCCGGTCCGGCCTGCGCTTTCCGGGGAAATCCAGGAAAACTGGATGGTCAGCGGCGTGGAGGTGGTTCCTACCACCGTTCGGATCACGGGCTCCTTTGATTTGATCAAGGATATCGAGTATCTGACCACCGCGCCCCTGGACCTGACCCAGCTGACGGCAAGCTTTAACGGGAAGCTGGCATTGGTGGTCCCCGAAGGTGTGGGGGTCCTGGACGGCACCGAAGTGCAGATCAACGTAACGGTGACCGAAAACCTGGCGACCCACACGATCAACGATGTTCCGGTGGAAGTCCGCAACGCGCCGGCAGACCGGAGCTACGGCACCCTTCCTGTCAAGGTGGACGTGGCGCTTCAGGCTTACCCCTGGGTTTTTGCCAATGCTTCCGCGCCGGGAGGCTATGACATCGCCGTCAAAGCCTATGTGGATCTGGAGGGCCAGGCTGCCGGCGCCAAGGACTATACGGTCAAGGTAGAATGCCCTTCGGATTACACGGTTGTAAGCATCAGCCCTGAAGCCGTAAGGGTCCACCAATAGGTCGTATGAAGTGATTTATCCGGTATCATTCCGAGACCGTTTTTTTTTCGCAGACAAAAGGAGGTATCATATTGACCCGATATTTTGGAACCGATGGCATCCGGGGGATCGCCAATCAGGAATTGACGCCGGAGCTTGTCTTTCGGCTGGGCTTGGCCACAGGGACGCTGTTGAAATCACAGGGGAAGATCCGGCACATGATTATTGGAATGGATTCCCGCCGTTCCGGGCCAATGCTGGGGGCGGCCCTGGCCGCCGGCCTATGCTCGGCTGGAATCCATGTTTATGAGGCCGGCGTGATGCCTACACCGGCCATCTCTTTTTTGGCCCGCACCATGGAGGCTTGCGGCGGCGCGGTGATCTCCGCTTCCCACAATCCCGCCCCGGACAATGGCATCAAGTTCTTCAGCCATGATGGCTGCAAGCTGGATGACGCCATGGAGGCAGCCATCGAGGACCTGATGGACCGGCCTATGGATACCTATCAACGCCCGGTGGGCACTGAGGTGGGCTGGATACGTCGCCTGCCGGATGGAGCGGATCGTTATGCCGAGCACCTGAAAGAAAAAGCACCCTGCAGATTAAATGGTCTGGTGGTGGTTGTGGATTGCGCCAATGGTGCCGCCAGCGATCTGGGGCCCCGCATCCTGAGGGAAATGGGTGCCCAGGTCATCAGTCTCCACGATTTGCCGGATGGCTGCAATATCAACGACCAGTGCGGCTCGACCCATCTGAAAAGTTTGCAGCAGGCCGTTCTGCAATTTCAAGCCGATCTGGGCCTGGCCTTTGACGGCGACGCAGACCGCCTGCTGGCGGTGGATGCGGCTGGCCAGGTGGTGGATGGGGACCAGATCCTGGTGATCCTCGGACTGCATATGCAGAAAACCGGCAGTCTGGATGACCAGGTGGTGGTGACCGTCATGAGCAACCTGGGCCTCAAAAAAGCTTTTCAGGCAGCGGGCGTTACGGTCCATGAAACGGGTGTGGGCGACCGCTTTGTCTTTGAAAAAATGGTGGAGACCAATAGCTGGCTGGGCGGTGAGCAGTCCGGCCATATCATCCTGACCCGTTGCGGCACCACCGGCGATGGGATCCTGACGGCGCTGCATCTGCTTTCGGTGGTCAAAACCACAGGCAGAAGTCTTCAGGAGCTGGCGTCCCAAATGGTCCGTTATCCCCAGGTCCTGGTGAATGTACAGGTTCGGTCCAAAGAGGGCTGGCAGGAAAATTCCCGCATCCGGGAAGGCTGCCTGGAAATTGAAGAAGCCTTGGCGGGACAGGGTCGTTTGCTGCTGAGACCCTCCGGCACGGAACCCTTGCTGCGGGTCATGGTGGAAGGCCCGGAGCTTCCGGAGCTTGAGACGCTGGCTCACCGTCTGGCGGATGTGATCCGTCAGGAACTGGGATAGGGGTGATCGGATGGCATTGGGCACCGATATCATCGAGGTGGACAGAATCCGCCGGGCGGCTGAAAAACACCCGCGGTTCTGGCAGCGGATCCTGACCGAAAAGGAAGAGCGGTACTGCCGCGCCGCCGGCGATGGCATCCATTGCCTGGCCGGGCGTTTCGCCGCCAAAGAGGCGGTCATGAAAGCCCTGGGCACCGGTATGAACCAACTGAATTTCAATGAAATCGAGATACTGAATGATGCCACGGGCCGCCCGGTGGTCTGCCCGGGACCTGCCCTGGAACGGGTCATGGCCCTTCAAAGGATTCGCCGGATCGAGGTCAGCATATCCCACTGCAAAGCGTATGCAACGGCGGTTGCCTGGACCCGGACGGCCGAAGCGGCGGCTGATCAAGGATAAAAAAATCAAACAGGCATAAGGAGGAAGCCCATCATGAAGATCGTCAGCGGAGCGGACATGAAACAAATGGACCGCTGGGCCATGGAGACCAGGCATATTCCGGAACTGTTGCTGATGGAAAACGCAGGCCGTGCGGTCGCTTCCCATGCGTGGCAAAATCTGTCCCGCCGCCGGAACCAAGCGGTGGTCCTGGCGGGCAAGGGCAACAACGGCGGCGACGCGCTGGCGGCTGCGCGGCATCTTCATCAGTGGGGCGCGGACGTCCGGCTGTTTTTACTGAACGATCCCCATGAGTTTTCCGCGGCGGCAAAAGAGAACTGGGGGTTTATCGAGGGTGCGGGGATCCGCTGGTATGTGCTGCGGGACAGCAACAGCTTCTATCCCCTGAAGCTCTGCCTTGAGACAGCGGCTGTTGCCATTGACGGTATCCTGGGCATCGGGTTTAAGGGCCAGCTGGCCGGTAACTATCTTCAGGCGGTACAAACCTTGAATCAGGGCAGCGCACCGGTCCTGTCCATCGACATTCCTTCAGGAATCGACGCCGATACCGGGCAGAAGGCCAACGAAGCCGTCCGTGCCCAAAAAACAGTGACCCTGGCCTACGGAAAGCAAGGCCTGTTCATTTATCCCGGCCGCGCGTATGCCGGCGAAGTTTTGGTTGAAGACATCTCACTGCCCCATGAAGCCATTGAATTGGTGGAATGCCCCACCGAATGGGTGGACTCGGCCTGTGCCTGGAGCCTGTTGCCCAAGGCGCCTTCCGACAGCCACAAGGGGTCCTTCGGCCATGTCCTTTCCGTGGCGGGGTCCCGGGGGATGATGGGGGCTGCCCTTCTGGCGGCTCGGGCCGTCATGCGCGGCGGCGCCGGGCTGGTGACCAGCGGCGTTCCGGACCAGATGGCGGATGGCTTTAACCTGGCTTTCCCCGAGGGACTCACGATCCCGCTGCCATCCACCCCGGAGGAAGGATTGGCGCTGGAGGCGGCAGATGTGATCCTAGCCGCGCTGGACAAGAAGCAGGCGCTGCTGATGGGGCCCGGCTTGAAACCCCACGAAAACCTGCCGCTGATCCTGGAGCAGGTGCTCAGCAGCACGGAAGTGCCGGCTGTTTTGGACGCAGGGGCGCTGTGGGCTTTGAAACAGAATCCTGACATGGTCCGGCGGGCTAAAGGCGCCTGTATTCTGACACCTCATCCCGGGGAACTGGGCAGCCTTTTGGGCGTCACCTCCGCGGCCATTCAAAAAGACCGCTGCGGGGCGGTGCGGAAGGCGGCCAAAGCCTTCAACAGCATTGTGATCCTGAAGGGGGCCTCCAGCCTGGTGGCAGACCCGGATGGGAAACTATGGATCAACGCCACTGGGAATACCGCTCTGGCAACGGCAGGAAGCGGAGATGTCCTGGCCGGCGCAGTGGCCGCCTGGCTGGCCCAGGGGCTGGATCCCCTGTCTGCCGCCATACTGGCGGTGTATCTGCACGGAGCGGCAGGCGACGCGCTGCAGCATCGATATGGCGACCGGGGCGGATTGTCCGGCGAGACAGCGGAGCTGCTGCCGGAAGCTCGAAAAAAACTGATCCATGAAAACGAATCGAAAAAGGCGGCAGGAAAATGGCAAATTTCGCAATTACCAATGCAACGATTTATCCGGTAACCTCAGAGCCCCTTGAAAAGGGTACGCTTTTATGGCAGGATGATAAAATCACGGCCTTGGGCATCGGGATCGAGATCCCGGAGGATGCCCAACGGATCGACGGCACCGGATGGGTGATCACCCCCGGGTTTGTGGATGCCCATACCCATGTGGGCATCCAGGAAGAAATTTATCAGGAAGGCGATGACCTGAACGAAATCGCCGAATCCGCCGTGACCCCCGAAATGAGGGCCATCGACGGGATCAATCCCTATGACCTGGCTTTCATGGACGCTCTCAGCGGCGGTGTGACCACGGTGATGATCGCGCCGGGCAGCGCCAATGTGATCGGCGGCTCCATCAGCATTTTGAAAACTGCCGGGACAGAGCTGGATCAGATGGTGATCGATCCGGAAGCCGGCGTCAAGGCGGCCTTTGGCGAAAACCCGAAACGGGTCTATTCCGAACTGAAGAAACTGCCCAGCACCCGCATGGGCATTGCGGCCTTGCTCCGGCAGGCTCTGACTGAAGCTCAGGATTATGAGATGAAGAAACGGAAGGACGAAACGGACGGCGAGGTGGTCGAACGGGATTTGGGCCTGGAGCTGCTGGTGCGCCTGCTGAACCGGGAAATTCCGCTGAGGGCCCATGCCCATCGGGCCGATGATCTTCACACGGCCATCCGGATCGCCAAAGAGTTTAACCTCGATTTAGTCCTGGAGCACGGCACGGAGGCAGGGAAAATGATTCCCATCCTGCTCAGGGAGAACATCCCGGTGGTGGTGGGACCCAGCTTTGCCAACCGGGCCAAGGTGGAAATGAAAGATATTGGCTGGAAGACCGCGGTGGACCTGGCTGAGGCCGGAGTCACGGTGGCGCTGATCACCGACCATGGCTGTACGCCGATCCAATACCTGTCTCTATGCGCCGCCATGACCGTCCGCTACGGAATGACCTGGCACAAAGCCCTGGAGACCATCACCATCAATCCGGCCAGGATCATGAAGCTGGATCATAGGCTGGGCTCCCTGGAGCCGGGCAAGGACGCGGATTTCGCCGTTTTTGACGGTGATCCGTTCCATTACAGGACCCGGACACGGCGAACCTACGTCAATGGCCAGCTGGTCTGGGAAGGTTAGGAGAGGCGCATGATCGAGGAACTTGTCTATGTGACCCATTCCCCTGAAGAGACCATGGCCTTGGGGAGAGCCCTGGGCTGCCTGCTGCAGGGCGGGGAGCTGCTGGCTTTGGAGGGGGACTTGGGCGCAGGAAAGACCCATTTCATCAAAGGATTGGCGGAAGGCCTGGAGGTGACCGAAACGGTGACCAGTCCCACCTTTGGCCTGATCCATGAATACAGAGGGCGTGTGCCTTTGGCCCATTTTGATGTATACCGGCTGGATTCCCCGGCTGAGCTGGAGAACCTGGGATATGAAGAGTACTTCTTCGGCGCCGGCGTCACCGCGGTGGAATGGAGTGACCAGATCCGGGATTATTTACCGGAGGAATACCTGAAAATATGTTTTACGGTGCTGGGCAGCCAGGAAAGACAGATCCGTTTCACGGCGGCAGGGGCGGCTTTCCGCGACCTGCTGGCTGAGCTGGAAAAGGCTTTCGGCGCGTTGCCCGTCAGCCAAAGGGAACATCCATAAATCAATCAAAGGAGCCGGAAGCCATGCTGATTTTAGGAATCGAGAGTGCGACCCCAGTGGCTTCGGTGGCTTTAGCCGATGAACGGGGCCTCGTTGGAGAAATCACTTTGAATATCGGACTGACCCATTCCGAGCAGCTGCTGCCCATGCTGGACCAGCTGCTGCAGCAAACCCGCTGCGGACTGGAGGATGTGGCTGCCATCGGGATTTCCTGCGGCCCGGGTTCATTTACCGGTCTGAGGATCGGAATGGCCACCGCGAAGGGCCTGGCTCAGAGCCGGCGCATTCCTGTCCTGGGAATCCCGACCCTGGAAGCCATGGCTTGGCAGCAAAGCGGGACGTCCGGCTTGGTCTCCGCCATGCAGAATGCCCGCCGGAATCAAATCTACGGCGCCCTTTACCGCTGGAAAGACGGAGGCGAGGGTCTTTATCCGGATTTGGAAGTGATGATCCCTGCGGAGGCTGCCTCGCCGGAGGACTGGGTGCGGCGCCTTGACCGGTTGAATGAGCCGGTGGCCCTCATGGGCGACGGGGCCATCGTCTACGAGGCCACGTGGCGACAGCATCTGGGAAATCGGGCGCAGATCCTGCCACCCTACCTGGGGATCGCCCGGGGAAGCTTTGTGGCCCTTGCGGCCCGTGCGCGCTTCCAGGCAGGCCAACGCCAGGATTTTTTCCAAATCAAACCGCTATATATACGGGGGATCTGAGATGACCAAATATATGATCCGGCCGATGATCGATTCCGACATCCCCCAGATGGCGGAAATCGAAAAAATGGTTTTTCCGACGCCATGGACCGAGCATGCCTTTCGCAGCGAGCTGTCCGACAACGCCTTGGCGGTTTATCTCATCCTCGCCCCCGAGGAGGAGCCGGACCAAGTGATCGGCTATGGCGGGATGTGGCAGATCTTTGATGAAGCCCATATTACCAATGTGGCCATCCATCCGGACCACCAAGGCAAGAAATTGGGCCGGCTGCTGCTCCACGCCATGATCCAGTGGGCTTGGTCCAACCGGATGAGCCACATGACCCTGGAAGTCCGGCCCACCAACAAGCAGGCCATCGCCCTCTATGAAAAGGCGGGCTTCCGAAGCGTGGGGCGAAGGCCGGGATATTACGAAGACAACGGCGAAGATGCGATCATCATGTGGCTGCATCGAAAGAAAGACGAGGAAGAACAGGATGACCGAAAACTTTAAATGGGTGATGGGGATCGAAAGCAGCTGTGATGAAACGGCTGTGGCGATTCTGAAGGACGGGACTACCCTGGCAGCCAATCTGGTGTCGTCCCAGATCCCGATCCACAAAATATATGGCGGGGTGGTTCCGGAAATCGCCTCCCGCCAGCATATGGAGACCATCAATCTTCTGATCGACGAAGCCGCCCGGGAAGCAGGGATCACATTGCAGGATCTCGACGGGATCGTCGTGGCCAAAGGACCGGGATTGGTGGGCGCCTTGCTGGTCGGGGTCAGTACGGCGAAAGCCTTGGCCTATGGCCTCGGGATTCCGCTGCTGGGGATCAATCATATGGAGGGCCATATCTATGCCAACTGGCTTGCCCATGGGCCTATTGAGTTCCCTGCCCTGGGGCTGATCGTCTCCGGCGGACACACGGCGCTGATGCTGCTGGAAGACTACGGCTGCTACCGTCTTTTGGGGCAGACCCGGGATGACGCGGCAGGGGAGGCTTTTGACAAAGTGGCCCGGGCGATGAAATTAGGGTATCCGGGCGGGCCGGTCATTGAACAGCTGGCTGCCCAGGGTGATCCAAAGGCCTTTGATCTGCCCAGAGCCTGGCTCAAGGATCATCCTTGGGAATTCAGCTTCAGCGGCCTGAAGACGGCGGTTCTGAATTTGATCAATCAGGCCGCCATGCGGGGCGAGACCATTGACTCCAAGGATATGGCGGCATCCTTCCAAAGCTGTGTGGTGGAGGTGCTGACGGAAAAGACCATGGCCGCGGCCGAAGCCTTCAAGGTCACCCGTATCCTGATGGCCGGCGGGGTATCGGCCAATAAAGGACTTCAGGAGTCTCTGGGCCGCCGCTGCCGGGAGGCAGGGTACACGCTGTATTATCCGTCTCCAGCCTTATGCACCGACAATGCCGCTATGATTGCAGCGGCTGGATATCATCGTTTGAGACAGGGACACCGTTCCGGATGGGACTTGAATGCCCATCCTTCCCTTGGACTGGAGGAAATGTAAACGACGTGTGTTTTTTTAAAAATACAAAGTGCAAACGAATTGTCTGGAAAACCATGGAACAAACGGAAGATTCCGGATGCGGGTTTTGCAGTTGGCCTGCATAATAGAACGAATTTGCATACAGGTTTTCTGTGGATAAGGCAATCAATATCCACAAGAATAGGCATTTTATATGTGGATAACCTTGTGGATAGTGTGGATAGGGGCATGCAAATTCTGTATATTGAGGTTCTGTCTTGCATTTTCAAGGAAAAAAGGCTACAATAATTTTGCATGCGAAATCCGACAGAGGGGTTTCGCGAAAAAACAAGGGTTCCATATCATCAGACCTACTCATCATTGATGAGGGGAAAAGGGGGAGAAGGACATGGCAGTGGTTGATCCTTACAAATCCGGTATGTTCAAAAAAGATCCATATTTCAAAAAGAAGGATTGCGAAGGCGAATTGTGTGTCGTTCTGGACGGCAAATTCGAAGGCAGAAAGCTTCAGCTGATGGTGCCCCGTTCCAGAGCATTCCTTGTGGGAGATATCCATGAACTGATCGCGACCGATGAACAGGAAGCTGCGCCCGGCGCAGAGGTCAACCGCATCGCTTACTGGGGATTCTTCGAAGTCGACAAAGCCACGGTGGTTGCCGTCGATGATGAGATCACCATCGGTGACAAAGCGGTGGGCCGTATTGCTGGATTCGATGAAACTCATATGCCGAACCATCTGAATGTTGTCATTAAAGTGGAGAAGAGAGTTCCCGGCGCAGAATTGGGCCTGGAGCTTGGTGACAAAGTTCGCATCGTCAAAAAGGCTTAAAGGGTTTCAATTGAATACATATTTTTTTATTTTTGAAAGGACGGGGTAGGTTATGGTTAAAGTTGTTGTTGTTGGTGGAGGTTGGGCCGGTACCGGCGCTGCGATTTCTGCAGCGAAAGCCGGCGCTAAGGTTACTTTGCTGGAGAGAACCGACATGCTTCTGGGCACCGGTCTGGTTGGCGGCATCATGCGGAACAATGGCCGCATGGTTGCAACCGAAGAATCGATTGCCATGGGAGCGCCTGAATTGTTTGACGCGTGCGATGAAACCGCTCGTCACAAAGACTTTGAATTCCCCGGTCACAAACATGCCACCTTATACGATGTGGCTAAGATTGAACCCGCTGTCCGCAGAAAACTGGAAGCTGCCGGTGTGGAATACCTCTGTGAAGCTCGCTTCAGCGATGTGGTCATGGATGGCAAAAAAATCGTTGCCGTGAAAGTTGAAGACGGCAGAACCTTCGAAGCCGACGTTTTCGTTGACGCAACCGGTACGGCTGGTCCCCAGGGCAACTGCGCCAAGTACGGCAATGGCTGCGCCATGTGCGTCCTGCGCTGCCCCTCTTACGGACCCCGCGTCAGCTTGGCCGGCAAAGCCGGTGCTGCTGAATTCATGGGCAAGAAAGGCGACGGTTCCTTCGGCGCCATGTCCGGCTCCTGCAAACTGCACAAAGATTCCCTGGCTGAAGACATTCAGAAAGAGCTGAACGAAAAAGGCGTTGCCGTGATCCCCATCCCTGTGGAACTGCGCAAATCCGGCGTCCTGGCCAAGAAAGCCTGCCAGCAGTACGCCCTGCCTGAATTCGAAGAAAACATCATTCTTCTGGATACCGGCCATGCCAAATTGATGACCCCCTACTACAAACTGGATCAGCTCCGTCAGGTTCCCGGCTTCGAAAACGCTCGTTTCGAAGATCCCTATGCCGGCGGCAAAGGAAACTCCATGCGTTACATGGCAGTGTCCTACAGAGACAACTTCCTCAAAGTTGAAGGCGTTGACAACCTGTTCTGCGGCGGCGAAAAAGCCGGCCTGCTGGTTGGACACACCGAAGCCATCGTCACCGGCACCCTGGCTGGCCGCAATGCCGTCGCCTTCGCAGCCGGAAAAGAACTGCTGGAACTGCCCACCGAATTGGCCATCGGCGATGCCATCGACTATGTCGGCAAGCAGATGAGAACCGAAGAAGGCATCAAATTCAAATACACCTTCTCCGGCTCCGTTTACTTCAAACGGATGCAGGAACTGGGCATGTACACCGCTGACAAAGCCGCTATCCATGCAAAGGTTGAAAAACTGGGCATGACCGGCGTCTATGCTCAGAAACTCTGCTAAATCCGAAGGACGGCAATTACCTTAAGATGTTAATATGAATTCACGCTGCCGGCTGATCCTTGTGGTCAGCCGGCAACATGATGAAAATTAACCATATCATATTTTTAAAGGCGAAAGGATGATTTACATGTCTCAGATCGAAAAGAAACTCGAAGAAATGGGCCTCAAACTCCCCGCAGTCGCAAAACCGGTTGCAGCTTATGTTCCCGGCGTCAAAGACGGCAACACCATCTACACTTCCGGTCAAGTGCCCTTCGTTGACGGCGCATTGAAATATGCCGGCCATGTCGGCGCTGAATGCACTCCCGAAGATGCTTATGAAGCTGCTAAAATCTGCTGTCTGAACTGTCTGGCCATCGTGAAAGACCTGGCCGGCGACCTGGACAACGTGGAACAGATCGTTAAAGTCGTTGGTTTCGTCAGCAGCGCTGCCGGCTTCAACGGCCAGCCCAAAGTCATCAATGGCGCTTCCGAACTGCTGGGCCAGCTGTTCGGCGACAAAGGCGTTCATGCCAGAAGCGCCGTGGGCGTTAATGAACTGCCCCTGAACGTTCCTTGCGAAGTTGAAATGATCGTCAAGATCAAAGCCTAATCATCCTGAATAGATCTGGAACAGAAGGCCGGAGAGACTTTGTTCTCTCCGGCTTTTTGCAGCATTGGCAAGCTTTTTGCCGTGCAAGGGACCCTCGAATTTCACCAAATGGAGAAAAAGGACGAAAAACAAAGGGAAAAGAAGTTATAAAGAGATATATTTGTAAAACAGCTGATTGCGGCCATTGATTTACGCGCCCTCATTGACTATGATAAAAGAGCAGTTTAGCACTCGACAGCATCGAGTGCTAATAAAACCTTAAAAAAGGATATTTTGAAGGAGGTCCATATCATATGAACATCAAACCCCTTGGCGAAAGACTTTTGGTAAAACCGATCGTTGCCGAACAGAAAACAGCTGGCGGCATTGTTCTGCCTGACACTGCCAAAGAAAAACCCCAGCAGGGCGAAGTCCTGGCGGTGGGCAGCGGCAAGATGCTGGACAACGGAACCCGAATCCCCATGGAAGTCAAAGTCGGCGATAAAGTCCTCTATTCCAAATATGCCGGTACTGAAATCAAAATCGACGACCAGGAACTGCTCATCCTGATGGAACGGGACGTCCACGCGATCCTGTAAGTTCTGAGCAGATCCCCGGGCGAAACCCAAAGACTAAGAAATGATTGGAAGGAATGATAGAACATGGTCAAACAAATCCAGTTCGGAGAACAAGCCCGCAAATCTTTGGAAAAAGGCGTCAACACCCTGGCTGACGCCGTGAAAGTCACTTTAGGGCCTAAAGGCCGCAACGTGGTCTTAGATGCCAAATTCGGCTCCCCCACCATTACCAACGACGGTGTCACCATTGCCCGTGACATCGATGTTGAAGATCCCTTCGAAAATATGGGCGCCCAGCTGGTCAAAGAAGTCGCCACCAAAACCAATGACGTGGCCGGAGACGGCACCACCACCGCCACTCTGCTGGCCCAGGCCATCATCCGTGAAGGCCTGAAAAACGTGGCTGCCGGCGCAAACCCGATGATCCTGAAAAAGGGTATCGAAAAGGCCGTGGAGATTACCGTAGAAGAACTGCGCAAACAGGCGAAACCTGTTGAATCCAAAGAAGCCATCTGCCAGATCGCTTCCATCTCTGCCGCAGACCCCAAGATTGGCGAACTGATTGCGGAAGCCATGGAAAAAGTCGGCAACGACGGCGTCATCACCGTGGAAGAATCCCAGACCATGGAAACCCTGCTGGAAGTGGTCGAAGGCATGCAGTTTGACCGCGGCTACATTTCCGCCTACATGGCCACCGATAGAGACAAAATGGAAGCCAGCCTGGACGATGCTCTGGTTCTGCTGACCGATAAAAAAATCGCCAACATCCAGGAAATCCTGCCCATTCTGGAGCAGGTTGTCAAGGTCGGCAAACCCTTGCTGCTGGTTGCTGACGATATCGAAGGCGAAGCCCTGGCGACCCTGGTCCTCAACAAACTGAGAGGCACCTTCACCTGCGTTGCTGTGAAAGCCCCTGGCTTCGGCGATCGCCGCAAAGCTCAGCTGGAAGACATTGCCATCCTGACCGGCGGTTCCGTGATCAGCGAAGAAATGGGCACCAAGCTGGAAAACGCCACCCTGGATATGCTGGGACAGGCGTCCAAGATCCGTGTCGGTAAAGAAAACACCACCATCGTGGAAGGCAAAGGAGAAAGAGCTGCTATCGACGCCCGGATCAGCCAGATCAAAAACCTCATGGAAGAAACCCTTTCCGAATTCGAAAAGGAAAAATATCAGGAACGGTTGGCCAAGCTGGCCGGCGGTGTTGCTGTGATCAAAGTCGGCGCAGCCACCGAAACCGAACTGAAAGAAAAGAAACACCGCATCGAAGACGCTTTGGCCGCAACCCGCGCCGGCGTTGAAGAAGGCATTGTCGCCGGCGGCGGCACGGCCCTTCTGGATGCCCAGTCTGCCCTGGACAACGTCAAAGGCAACAACTCCGACGAGGACACCGGCATCTCAATCATCCGGAAAGCCCTGGAAGAACCTGTGAAGCAGATCGCCTTCAACGCAGGTGCCGAAGGCTCCGTGGTGGTGGAAAAGGTCAGAGCCTCCAAAAACGGCATCGGTTACAATGCGTTGCTGGACCGTTATGAAGACATGATCGCTGCCGGCATCGTGGACCCCGCCAAGGTGACTCGCTCTGCGCTGCAGAACGCGGCTTCCATCGCGGCCATGCTGCTGACCACGGAATGCCTGGTGGCCGACAAACCCGAGCCTGCCGGCGCAGCCGGACCCGGCGGCATGCCCGGCGGCATGCCCGGAATGGGAATGATGTAAGACAAAGGCGGAAATACCTAAGTATTCCGCCATTTCAGAGGCAACGTCATGCTGCATGTTGCCATTATGTTGCCAAATCTGATTAAAAAAAATTAGGGGCTTTGCAGGAGTTGAGCAAATTTCTGTGAAGCCTCTCTTTTTTTGTTCTTTGTCACATGAAGGTAAATGCTGGACGTTGTTTTATCGTCTATGTGTCCCATTCGTTCCTGAATCTCAGGAAGGTTCACCCCGGCTGCTGCTAATAGGGAAACATGTGTGTGCCTGAGGGAGTGCGGCGTGAGGGTTGTATCAAGCCCAGCGGCTTCCAGAAGGGCTTTCATACGGATCCGAACCATCTTGGTGGACATCGGATAACCAGGATTCCGCCTAGGTTGAGTAAAGACATATCCTTCATCATGGTAGTCCTGACGATGCTTCATCTTATCCTCGGCAATACGAACTTTCTGCTTTTTCAACTCATCGAAGAGAAAAGGCTCAATAGGAATCTTTCTTATCGAAGACTTTGTCTTAGGCGGCAGAGCTTTGTATTTGAGAATTCCACCGGGCTCATATAAGGTTTTAGTAATTGAAACCTCCTGGGTATCAACTAGGAAATCCTGCTCTTTCAATAAACATAGCTCGCCAACACGAATTCCAGAATATGCAAGAATTGAGAAGATAAAATAATCATCTCTCAAATGACTTATTTCTGCTGCATTCAGTAATCTCTTCAGTTCATCTTTTTCTAAAAACTTCGGAATTTCAGACTCGCTCTCAATTTGATCGACAGTCTTTACATACAGAGGTTTCTTTGCATAGGTCGTTGGATTCTTCTTGATAATTCCCAGCTCGATGGCCTTGGAAAAAATCATTTTGCCTGTTGTGTGGATGCCATCCAAAGTGTTTTTACAATATTCTTTGCTTAGTTCATTAAGCGCTTCTTGATACACCAGACCAGTGACATCTTTTATTTTACAATCGAGCTTTGATGCTAGTTCCTTGATTTGGGTGTCGCGTGATCTTACCGAACTTTCTTTCTTGCCGAGTGCTTTATACATCTCAAGCCATTTGTCGGCAAAAGTCCTAAAGTAGATGTCAGATTCGACTATGAAAGTCTTTTCTTCAACTTCATTGATTATTTTTGCAGCCTCTGCCTGAGCTGCTTTTTTTGTTGGGAATCCACTGCGGCCGATACGCTTCCTCTTGCCATTCTTATCCGGACCTATGTCAACCTGAAACGCCCATGCTTTTCCACGCTTATAGAAACTCCCTTTCATTTTAACACCTCCCGTTTCATAGTCTCAAGCCATCCGATATACTCTTATACACTGCTAGGAATATATAACCTGCTGTATGCCAGACAATACTATGTGCAAGATAGCAAGCCCTTACGTTGATAGAGACTGATTGCCTGAATGATCATATCCTCCGGCAATGATAACTCTTCTGCAATTTCTTGTGTCATAATGCAGCCATTTCTTATTGCCTGTATTATTCTACCTAACGGGCACAGCGCTTTTATTGCCCAAGCATTTGCCCTATACTCGCAGCGTTCCTTCGTCTGCAAAGGTGAATTCCGATTGTAGAGATAGCCGGTGAAATAATGCCCCAATTCATGAGCGAGCAGAGCTGCTTCTTCTGAATCTGACTCGATTTGATTACGATCGATGGCAATATAGTAGCCGCTGGGTCTCTCAACGATGAAGGATTTTGTAAAACTGATTTCATAATTATCAATATCAACCAGCTCATTATAGGCAACTTGCTCCAGCTGCTCTTTGATATTTAACACTCGTCAGTACCTCACGTTGCTAAGTAGTATATTTAATTTTATAGATAGCAATGTTCGATTGTATGTATAGTGATCATTTCTTTCTTCTTTTCTGCTCGACGAATTTAATATAATTCATGATTTCGTCAAACTCTTCGTCGGTCAGATCTTTAATTTCACCGGATAACGCATAACGGATATCATCCTCATCTGGCTGCTCAACTGGCTCCGCTTCGGCGGAGCCTTTTTTTGTTTCATCACGGCCACTCAGGAAGTCGAGGGAAACATTAAAGTAATTAGCAATTTTCTGCTTAACTTCATCCCTGGGGGTATATCCGTATTTTTTCCATGCACTTACCGTAGCTCTGCTGATACCAATATCTTCAGCTGCACGGCTCGGTTTTATTTTGTTCTTTTCACATAAAGCAGCAAATAAATTATAAAACATAGCAATCAACCTCTCTTGAAAATTAATACAAGAAGTTGTACAGAAAGGGTTGACTTGTAAAAGAACGTGTACTAATATTAGAAATGTCAAAGTTCTTGAACAAGATAATTGCCCAACTATACATAGTAAAAGTAGCATCAGATGTGAAATCTAGGCAATTTCATAATAGCATTCTTGTTCAAGATATTCAACAAATTTTCAAGGGGGTGAACTAACATGGACTGGACCTGTGAAGCCGTAGCAAGAATGCATCGGCTCAAAATGTCTAATGTCAAACTTGCTGAATTGACGGGCTATACACCGGAATATATTAGCATGACTTTGAACGGGCATCGTGATTCTTGTAATGCAAGAGAAAAAATCCTAAAAGCAATTTCAGATGAAGAGGACTTTTACTTGAGAAAGGAGCTCGCTTATGAATAAAACAAGTATTGCTTGGGTAGATCTTCCGGAGCAAGTGACGGCTCAGCAGATTGCGAATTATTTCCATATCAGCCGGGGTAAAGTATATGAATTGATGGAAATCAATCCAAAATGTGGAGGAATTCCAAGTTATCGGGTAGGAACTGGATCCAAATCAACCAGGCTAGTTGATAAAGACGACCTGTTAATGTGGAAAGAGTCGCAAAAGGCGAAGCAGAATAAAAAATGGGAAGGAGCGACTAGATGACAGAAGATCAGGCTTCAAGTAAACAAGGAGGAAGAGATATGAGCGAAATTTGTTGGACCAAAGTACTATCAGCCTGGATCGGTGCACTTCTACTTGGGCTCCTGATCGGCAGCATCTTTTTCGCGAGCCTGCAGCTTGGTGAGATCAATAGGAACCTACAGATCATGACCGAGCAGAATGCTGAAGCAGCCGCCTTGGTTCAAAGTGTGGTAGGAGGTGGCCAAGAATGATCAAGCCGGAATTGATGCCAGTCCAGATCTGCTTTACTGATGGCACATCGCTTCGGTGCAATGAGAATCGATGCTTCGATGTGGAAGGCTTTGGCCGCTGTCCTGTCGATGAACTGAGGCGAGGCGACGTGATTATCGATGGACCGAAGTTCAAAGAATGGAGAACAGTATTATCTGTGGATTTAGGCAAAGAAAAAGCCGCCTCATCTGTTGGCGCAGAATTGGCGGCAGAGAACCATAACCAAACTAAATATACAATTTCTGGAGGTGATTTGTCAAATGTTGGATAGCAATACCAAGGAATATATCGGGCTCGGTCCCGAGAGCGGAAAGAGGATCCTTGCAGACGATGCCTTCGATTATGCCTTGCTCCGATGTGGTGCTGCCAGGACTAGCGAATTTGACGAATCACTCGCCGATCACAGGGAATTCAGGGATATGGTGACTGAATGGTTCTATTCAGGGAACTGGGTGGAAATCTATGAGTAACAGAGCCAATATCATTTCTCATCAGGAATGGCTGGATGAGCGCAGAAAAGGCATTGGCGGCAGTGATGCTTCGGCCATCCTGGGACTGAATCCCTGGGCAACACCTTACACCTTATGGGCAGATAAAACCGGCCGTCTGCCGGATAAGCCGGACAATGAGGCGATGCGACAGGGCCGAGATCTTGAACAATATGTGGCCGAACGCTTCTCGGAGATCTCAAGCAAAAAGGTGCGCCGTAAGACACAGATGCTGCGCAATCCGGCTTATCCCTTCGCGCATGCCAATGTGGATCGGTGGGTCGTTGGTGAAAACGCCGGCCTTGAGTGCAAGACCACCAGCGTAATGAATCTCAAACGATTTAAGAACGGTGAGTATCCTGAGACCTATTATTGCCAATGTGTTCACTACATGGCGGTGACCGGTGCGGAGCGTTGGTATCTCGCTGTGCTGATCCTCAACCAGGGCTTTCATTGCTTCACCATTGAGAGAGACCAGGATGAGATCGATATTCTCATGGGCGCAGAACAGGATTTTTGGAAGTATATCGAGACCGATACACCGCCTCCTTTGGACGGATTACCGGCGACAACGGACACGATCGACAGGATTTACCCAAACAGTCGGGTTTGTGAAAGCCCTGTAGCCCTATACGGCCGAGAGAAAGTTATCCTGGGGTATTTATCCATCAAGGACCAAATCAAGGCTCTGGAGCGGGAGAAGGAAGGCTATGAACAGATCTTAAAGCAAGACCTTCAGGAGAATGAATCCGGGGAATGCGGTAGCTTCAAGGTCAATTGGAAAACCCAAACCCGGAAGACATTTGATACATCTGCCTACATGAAAGAGCACCCAGGACTGGACCTAAAGCCCTATTTCAAAGAGACAAGCTTTAGAAAATTTGAAGTTAAGGAGTTGAAGTAAATGGTTGGAACCATCCAAAAAGCTGCAGAAAGCAAAGCAGCCCTTGTCGAAAAAAAGAAGCCCTCGGCTATGCAAGACTACATCAAATCTATGGAGAAAGAGATCGCCAAGGCGCTGCCTTCCGTGATTACTCCGGAGCGGTTTACCCGTATCACCTTATCGGCTCTATCAGCTAACCCTAAACTGGCCCAGACGACACCTCAGAGCTTCCTGGGAGCCATGATGACAGCTGCACAGCTGGGTGTGGAACCTAATACGCCATTAGGGCAAGCATATCTGATCCCATACCAAAATAAAGGCGTTTTGGAATGCCAATTCCAGCTGGGATATAAAGGTCTGATCGACTTAGCCTACAGATCCGGCGAGGTGACAATCATCCAGGCTCATACGGTTTACGAAAACGATGAGTTTAGCTTCGAGTTTGGGCTTGATCCCAATTTGAAGCATAAACCCGCTAAAGAGGACCGGGGAGAACCGGTATGGTTCTATGCAGTATTTAAGACCAAGGATGGTGGCTATGGTTTTGAGGTTGCAAGTGTTGACGATGTTCGGCAGCATGCCAAGAAGTACAGCCAGTCCTATAACAGTGCATTTAGCCCATGGACCAAAAATTTTGAAGAAATGGCCAAAAAGACAGTGCTCAAGAAGGCCCTTAAATATGCCCCTATGAAGTCAGATTTTGTACGCGGCCTGTCAGCTGACGAAACAATCAAAACACAGATCGACAAAGATATGTACGATGTCCCAGCATCCTATATGGAAGCCGACTATATTGTGACTGAAGAAGGAACTAAGGTTGATGCCGGGACCGGTGAAATTATAGAGGATGGAGGAGCTGGTAATGGAACTGATCACTGAAGAGCGCAAGAATGCCTTCAAGGAGCTCTTCACAGCTTCAGTTGATCGCCAAGGTGCAGCTGATCTCATCGGATGGCTGGAGGATCAAACAGACTTCTTCATTGCACCGGCCAGCAGCAAACACCATCTGGCATTCGAAGGCGGTCTATGCGCTCACAGTCTGAATGTCTACCGAAGGCTTCGGCCATCACTGAACCATTACCCATTCAATCATGAATCGATTGTGATCTGTGCTTTGCTCCATGACCTTTGCAAGGCAAACTTCTATAAAACAGAAATGCGCAATTCAAAGGATGAAAAGGGGAAATGGATCAAGGTTCCTTACTATACGATTGAAGATCAATTCCCTTACGGACATGGTGAGAAGTCCGTTTACCTGATCGAGCGTCACATGAAGCTGTCTGATGAAGAAGCATTAGCCATACGGCATCATATGGGTGGTTTTGGATCCCAGCCTGGAGACTATTCAACAAGCAATGCGTTCAAGCATAGCCCCTTAGCATTGGAGCTTCATATAGCCGATATGAGGGCAACCTTTATTGACGAGGCCATAGAAAAGGCTAGTTAGGTATGACAAGAAGGTAAAGCAGGGGAGGGATCCCCTGCAGCATCTTCGATTTAATCCAGAGGAGGCGTGAAATGAAAAGCGGGATCGATTATTTTCCGCTTGATGTTTCACTGGATAGCAAGTTTGAGTTGGTGGAGGCAGAGTTTGGGCTTTTAGGATTTGCAGTAGTCGTCAAGCTGTACCAACGTATTTTCGGCAGCGAAGGTTATTACTGTGAATGGACAACCGAGGTTGCATTATTGTTCGCGAAACATGTTGGTTTGGGTGGTAATGCCGTTTCGGAAATATTGAGTGCCGCCATCAAAAGAGGAATTTTTGACAGCAATCTTTTCGAGAAATACCAGGTCCTGACATCGAGAGGGATCCAAAAAAGGTATTTCGATATTGTGAAAAGACGAAAAGATGTGCAGATCAAAAAAGAGTACCTCTTGGTTGACCCTACCCAAATTTGCAAAGATGTGAACATTTCAAGCGAAAATGTCAACATTATAAGTGGAAATGCGGACATTTCAAAACAAAGTAAAGTAAAGGAAAGTAAAGTAAAGGAAAGTAAAAGAGATTGCATTCTTCGTCCCGTTGAAAGGGGAAATAAGAACTGGGAAGGTGTTGTATGAGCAAGAACAGTCGCAATAAAGGAGCCGCTGGAGAAAGAGAATTTGCAAAGCTATGCCGGGAACAAGGCTTCGACTGTCGGAGAGGGCAGCAGTTTAGTGGTATAGAGGGCGAGGATGTTGTTGGACTACCGGGGATCCATATAGAGGTAAAGAGAGTGGAGGCTCTGAATGTTGGCAATGCTATGGATCAATCGTCAAGAGATTGCCAGGGAAAGATCCCGATCGTGGCCCACAGAAAAAACGGCAAGCCATGGCTGGTGACCATGCTTGCCGAAGATTGGTTTGGACTATATCGAGGAATTGACTAATTTTAAAACGCCATCGGGCAACAAAATGAATCAGTCTAAGACTTCAAAATTAAGATTATATTCTTCAAACAAAGTTAAAGGTATGGGGTCATCGGTTTCATAAACAATGTAATGGATTATATAACCATCAACATCATAATCAACCACTCGAGCATGCGCATCCTCACGAAAACGATCATAGGTCCAGAGGTGGCCGTTTTTTCCTTTGACCCATACTTTATAAAGCATTTCATAACCCCCAATAACTGAGCTTATAAATAGTGTATATAGAAGAATTTGGAAATGCAAGTTGGTTGTAAAAAATAAATATATAAAATAAGAGGATGTGATCGTTTGGATAAAACTGAGCTCAAAAATTATCGAGCGATTGTTCTTGGAGCTGAAAAGCTTTCTGAAGAGATTGAGCGGCTTCGCAGTAAGGCTGAAAGCCGGACCTGGCCCGATGGAATGCCGCATAGCAACTACTCAGAGGACAGATTGTCAAGTGTTGTAGCCCAAATAGTTGACCTGAGTAAACTGCTTGAAGGGAAACAAGAAAGCCTGATTTTTAGAAGAAAGCAGATTGAGGCAGCAATAGATCAACTGGACCCAGGACAGCAGACATTGATCAGGCTTAAATACATCTATGGCCTGAATTGGGAGCAGGTCGCCAAAGAGCTTAATTATTCAGTCCGGCAGACTACAAGAATGCATGGGGCGATTCTTGGCAAGATGGACGACATATTCAAGGAAAATTAGTGTTGTGTATTAAGTTAATTTAAATTTATTTTTGAGCCACTTTTTGTGGCTCTATTTCTATTATGTTCATTATAATATTCTATCAATAAGAATCTGTTATTTGATATATATTACATTGGTGAATTCATTGCTTGTTTATTGTATAATGCTGTTGAAGTTTGAAAAAGATATCTAAGCATTTATCATGTAACAATTTCAAATACTATAAGTATCCAAGTGTAAAAATTTTTTTAAGGGGGTGTTCATATGGAAAATTCAACCTGGGATATAATCATTGAAATTACAAAAATAGTATTAACAGTGCTTGGTTTGATTCTTGGTGGGAAAATAGTTGTTATGAAAATTAGCCCTAAAACGAAAGTGGGCGACATTGATATGAGTAATAGCGAGTATATAATGGAGAAGCATGAACATTATCATAAAACAAAAGGTGAAAAGTAATTATGAGGAGTTTTTTAGGGGGGACAGAGTTTATGCTGTCGTTTTTTAGCAGAAATAAACACATACAAAAAATACAACCACGAACTGAAAAAGGCGATATTGATATGTCTGGGGCTGTTATTGCTAAAGAAGTCCATATACACCACTATGATGGAGATAGACTTGAACATGATGATTATGAGTCGATTGCAGGGCCAAATTTATCTAGGGACTTGAAAGAAATCATAATTCCGATTGAATCATTACTCAATGAAGGTAAATTCTCTTTAGCTATACAAAAGTTCAAGGGACTAGTAGAGTCACCTGGATTCAGTAAATATTCCAAGGATGAAAGATTCTTAGTATATAATGGATTGCTGAATTGTTATATAAACTCAAATTTCCCGGATGCTATTATTAGTCAATTGATCCAAAGCATTGAGGCTCTGGGCGAAAATGTTCAGGAAGTACATAGATATTACTTTCTTTTGGGAATGAGAGAATATAATAAGCGAAACTTTGAAAAATCTTTAATATACTTAAATCAGTCGACAGAGAAAAAAGCGGACTACTTAAACGCGATAACGATGAGAAATCTTGTTCGTTTAGCTATGAACGAAATAAATTATGATGAAGCAAAGAGTGTACTTACTGAACTTCTAAATAGGAATGGATTGAAAGTCAAAGATTATTCAACGATCCATTCAAGTTTCGGTCATGTTGCGTTTAATTCGCAAGATTATGCTACTGCAAAAGAACACTACTTAAAATCCGACCAATATTCCTCTAACATAATAATGAAAATAGGTGTTGCAATATGCCAGTATTTCATGTCGTTCGAAGAACTAAAATCCGATGGAAAGATTGACCTGGAAAAAATCGACTTCGAAAGCATTGCAAAGGCTGAAAAGCAGTTTAGGGATATTTATGAGAACAGAAATGATGATACTCTCAAAACGATTGTAGATTTTGCCATGCCTTATTATTTAAACATATTAGCTTTAATGAGTAAGCATAAAGAACTCCTTGATGTTTATGATGAAACTAAAGACTATTTCCAAGATTCTATGACAGAAACTTTAGAATATATTGTAGAAGCGCAAGTTGTAAATCAAATCTATGATGAAGTTTTAATGTCCAAGATAGGCGAATTTGAGCAAATAAGGTATGAGGCATTATACTATGAAAGAAAAGGAGATTATGGGAAAGTAATAGAGATCCTTACTCCTGTATTAGATGGACGATATAAAAATGAAAAAGCACTTCAATTAGCATTTTTAATTGCCTTGCAAGGAATAAATAATTTTGAGAAATATATGTATTATTATCAAAAGTTTTCTGCTCATGATGATGAAGTTATGAGAATGAATTACGTTCAATTTTTAGAAAAAAAGGGTGAAAAAGAATTAGTCTTAAGTGAAATCAACAGCCTGAAAGCATTTGCAAAGAATAGTTTTGTTCTATATGATTTAATGCAAATATATTTGGATTATGAACTTTATAATGAATTGGATGAATTTTTTAAAAATGTTGATTCAGGAGTTTATAACATTATTGGATTCCACAGGCCTAGAGTATTTTATGAAAAAATGCTCAATCTGCTAAATTTGAAGAATTATCAGGAATATTTTAAGTTATATGATGAAACAAACTTAACATTTTTAAGTGAAAAATATCAATTGATCTTAAAAATCAATTATTTTTTGTTCAAGCATGATTTGGATAAACTTGCAAGCGCATTTTATGAATATTTTAAAATAAGCAATAACCATAATGATTTAATCAAGGCAGTTCAAGCAAGACTGCAAATAAATCAAATCTACGATGCAGAGTTTTATTTGGATCAAGTCAATGCAATGTTGTTAGAGTTACCTGAAAACTATTATATTCTAAAGGCAATAATCCTAAAGGAAAAAAATCAAGTAGAAGAAGCTTTCAAGCAACTTCAAATTGTTATTAGTGATCTTAATCCAGCACTAGACTCACCATTTCATCAGTTTTATGTAAAATTCTGTACTGAAAATAATAGAACGGATGATGCAATTAGATATATGGGGGAATACTATGCCAAGAATCCTCATCCTGATTGGTTTACTTTAATAAAATTCTCAGAAAGCGATACAGGTGCAGACATACTAAAAAAACTTGAAGATGCCACTGGTGGGAAAAGAGATCTATCTAAAATCAATAGACTATTTTCCAGTGGATCTATTGGTGTGTCAGTATATAATAATGTTGTTGGTATTAGCGTGGAAGAGATTTTATGTAATAAACAATATCCATTTACAAGAGTTCCAGTTTCTAGGGGTAATGTTCAGGAAACACAAATGAAAGTTGAGTCAATTGATAATAAAATCATAATTGATGCTATAACGTTAATTATACTTGCATATGTTGATGGTTTATCATTATTAGATGTTTTTGATGAACTTATTATTACTAATACAACTGCTATTAAATTAACTGAAAGTAAATCTGATATATTCAATCAAAATGCCCAGAAAGCAATTGCATACGTCAGTAAGACACCAAGAATTAAGCGATTCGCAGTTGATGAAGCAATGAGGATAAGAGGAAGAGAAAATGAAATATTGGGCGAAGATATCATGGATTGCATTGCACTATCAACATATCTAAAAGTCCCTTTTTTAAGCACTGAAGTAGCTGTCACTTCAGAATTTCAGACGAACGAAATAATTGATGTCAATGTTTTGGTTTCTTTCTTAAAAAGAAATCACCCAGAACAAAGAAAATCTATTTCAAGAGTAATTTTAGATATGAAGAAAAAGGGATTCGATTTTGTTAGCTTTAATGCTGATGATATGTTTATCTGTTATGAGCAATATGGCATCGAAGAAATAAAACCATTTTTGGAAATGGGCATAAATGCTAATTATTGGACATTTACTTCAGTTTACGCAAATTTTTTACGACTAATGTATTTTAATAAGTCTAGAGAAGAATTTCACACTTGCAGCAATGAAGTAATTACCTTTATGGATAGATATTTTGGCAAGACAAGATATTATAGCTCTTCATTATTAAGACAATTCCCTATATTAGAATCCTCATTACTTGATATTGTTAAACGTCCTTCCGTTAAAAAGATAATGTTAATGTTTACAAATTTAAAAGAGAAACAATCCGCATCAATTTACGCGGAAGTAATAAAAACATCAGATTTAATTAAGTTGAGAAATATTTCTGTTGCATTTATTTTTTTCCTGTTTCAATATTTTTCGTTGTTTGGTGAAGACCCTAAAGAAAGGGAAAGATATATTGGATATTTAACAGATTTATGCACTATAAACAGCTCTGAAGACATAGAGTATGCGCTTCATTTTTTAAACGATATCAAAAACAAATCAAAATTATGACCAACTATGTCCTGGCAAAATGTAGTAAAGTGATATCATAGTAATGCAATAAGGACATATCCATAAAATGAGATTATTTCTTCAAGGGGCTACAGAAATGTAGCTCTTTCTTTATGGTAAATGTAGGCGAAGAATTGCATTGTTTTAGACTAGGTGAGGGAGACAGCGATGTTAAAAAGCTAATTATGTACAGAAAAACAAATCCTATCTACCTTACAAAAGAATGGAGAAGGAAGCGTAAGCAGATACTGATCAAAGATAAGTATGAGTGTCATAAGTGTAAGGCTAAGGGGCTGTATTCGAAAGCCACCTGCGTTCACCATGTAAAACATCTTGAAGAATATCCGGAGCTAGCACTCGAAGACTTCTATGTAGATGAATATGGGAGGCAGCGTCGGCAGTTGCTTAGCTTATGCGACGCGTGTCACAAGGAAGAACACAAGGAACTGTATGTAGCCAAGCTAGTGTTGACGCCGGAGCGTTGGTAATGCATACCCCCGGTCAAATAAAACGCATATTAAGAATGAGTATCGTTACTCGCAAGGGTTTAGGACAATCCCGTCCTCGCGCGCGTGAGGAAATTTTTAAGGGAAGGAGGGAGCATAATGAGCAAAGCGGAGATATCCAGGAAAAAAGTAAGGGAATCTCTGATCGAACAGCTTGCCTTAAAAGGCGCTACTAAGGACCATTACATCGACATGATCAGCGACTACATGAAGCTTTGGGACGTGAAAAACGCGCTGCAGGCAGACATCAAGGACCGCGGCGTCACATTCAAGGACTATTCGTCCACCGGCGTCATGATGCAGAAGAACAATCCATCCGTGAAAGAGCTGGTCATGGTGAACCGGCAGATGCTCTCGATCTTAAAAGAGCTTGGGCTGAGCACCGACAATGCGGGCGCAGGTGATGAGGATGACCTTTAAGCTGGATCCTCACATCCTCCGGTATATCGAAATGGTTGAGAACGGTGAGAAATTGGCCTGCAAAGATCAGATCGCCTTGGTCCAATATGTCAGGAAGTGTTTTGAAACCGAAGACATCTACACCGACCAAGCTCAGCTGGATAAATATCTCGGCCTGGCTAAATATTTTCCTTATGAACGCCTCTTTGAATGGGAGGCGTTTTGCATTGCCCTGCATCTTTGCACGTACTGGCGGGAAAGTGGCATGCCCCGCTGGCCGGATCTGTTTTTGTTGATCGGCCGCGGCGCCGGCAAGGATGGCTTTATCGCCATGGAAAGCCTGTGCCTTATTTCCCCTTACAATCCGATTCAGGCTTATGACGTGGATATCTGCGCCAACGCTGAGCAGCAGGCTATGCGTCCGGTGGAAGATATCCTGTTCGTCCTGGATGATACGCGGTTTCGGTCAAAGATGAAAAAGTTCTTTTACTGGAACAAAGAGAAGATCATCGGACTGAAATACCACGGGACGATCCAGGGCAGGACCAATAATCCGAAAAGTAAGGACGGCATGCGTTCCGGCATTGTGATTTTTAACGAAATTCATCAATACACCAACTACGCAAACATGAAGGTTTTCATCACCGGTCTTGGAAAGAAGAAGCATCCGCGCCGGCTTTATGCGACAACGAATGGTGATGTCCGTGAAGGCCCGCTCGATGAATTGCTGGCACAGTCTGAACAAATTCTGAATGGGGAAATCGGAGACAACGGACTGCTCCCCTTCATATGTCGTCTGGACGATAAACGTGAAGCAGATGACATGGCGAAATGGGCCAAAGCGAATCCCTCGCTGCCCTCTCTTCCCGACTTAATGGTAGAAATTGCAAAGGAATACACGGAATGGAAGCTCAACCCGGTTGCGAATTCGGACTTTATGACGAAAAGGATGAATCTGCCGCAAGGCATCTCGGAGATCGCTGTGACAGACTGGGACAACATCAAGGCAACGAACCGTTCGCAGCCGGATCTCACCGGTTGGCTATGCACCTGCGGCATCGACTATGCAGCGATCTCGGACTTTGCCAGCGTGAATCTGCATTTCAGGAAAGGGGATGAGCGTTTTGACATAAACCATTCCTGGCTTTGCTTGCAATCCAAAGATCTCTTTAGGATCAAGGCGCCCTGGCGTGAATGGGCTGAGCAGGGGTTGATTACTTTGGTCGATGATGTGGAGATCCATCCGGATTTTCTGTGCAGCTGGATCTCAAGTATGGCGCAAAGGTACCAGATCACCAAGCTCGCTCTGGATAATCACCGATATGCCCTAGTCTCAGCGAGTCTGCGGAAGATCGGCTTTGATGCCAAGGACTTCAAGAATGTCCATTTAGTAAGACCGTCGGACATCATGAAGATCCAGACGGTCATCGGCAGCACATTCAACAATCAGAACTTCCTATGGGGAGACAATCCGGTCCTGCGGTGGGCAGCTAACAATACGAAGCTGGTTAAAGCCAGTAAGTCCATCGGCAGCGACACCGGGAATTTCTACTATGCGAAAATCGAAGGGAAAAGCCGAAAAACGGACCCGTTTATGGCGCTTGTGGCGTCGATGGTAATCGAGGAGGAACTGGGGTCTGGTGAAAGCTCTTTCGATGATCTTCCGGTGATCATAGGGTAAGGAGGTGAAAAATTGGGAATTATATCTTGGCTCAGTAATTTATTCAAGAGCAGTTCGGTACCACTGAACGGCGAGGGCATGGATGCGACCATCGAGGAATATGCATCGCTTGTCGGCGACATCTATATCCGGGAGATGGCCTTCTGGAGCGCCGCCAACATGATTGCGAATGCGGTCAGCAAGTGTGAGTTCAAAACTTATATCAACGGTAAGGAGATCAAAAGCAGGGAATATTATCTGTGGAATATCGAGCCGAATAAAAACCAAAACAGCAGCGGCTTCATCCACAAGTGGCTATCGCAGTTATACCGGAACAATGAGGCACTGATCATCGAGCAGAACGGCCAGCTGCTGGTGGCAGATAGTTTCATCCGGACGCCCTATGCGCTCTTTGATGACGTCTTCACCCAGGTCACGGTTGGTGATTTCACCTTCGGCAGATCCTTTGTCCAAAGCGAAGTCCTGTATTTTAAGCTTTCGGAATGTAAGATGCGCAGGGTTACTGAAGGACTCTATGAGAACTATTCCAAACTGATCTCGTATAGCATGAAAGCCTATCAGCGGTCCCGGGGAACCAAAGGGATCTTCAAGTATGAGACCATCCCCACGGCAGGGACCGAGGAACGGAAGGTATTCGATGCGCTGATCAACGACAAGGTCAGCAAATGGCTGGCAGGAGACAATGCAGCCTTGCCGCTTGGCAAGGGCCAGGAATGGAGAGAGCTGACGCAAAAGACTTATTCGTCGGAAAGCACCCGGGATATCCGGGCTCAAATCGACGATGTCTCGGACTTTACAGCCAAAGCCTTTGGCATACCGCCGGCACTGCTGCGTGGCGATGTCCAAGGAACGAAAGATGCCCTGGACAATTTCCTGACCTTTTGCATCGACCCGCTGGTGGATATGCTGTCCGAAGAAATCAACCGCAAGCGCAATGGGTATGCAGCCTATGAGAGCGGGACCTATCTTCGGATCGATACCAAACAGATCCGGCACGTTGACCTGCTCTCCGTTTCGACTGCCATCGACAAGCTGATTTCGTCCGGTGCCTTCTGCATCAATGACATCCGTGAGCTGGTGGGCGATGAACCGATCGACGAACCCTATGCATGGCAGCACTTTATGACAAAAAATTATTCGACGGTATCCAATCTGTTGGAAGCACTGGAAGGGGGTGAAACATGAACAAGTATTACTCGATGCAGTCCGCGGGAAGCGAGGCAGACATCTATATCTTTGGCGACATCTTGGAGCCAACCACCAAAGAATGGTTTGGCGGAGCGGCGGATGTATCCGGATTCTCTTTAGTACAGGACCTGAAAGCGCTGGATGCCAGCGTGATCAACGTCCACATCAATAGCTACGGCGGCCATGTTTCTGAAGGCCTGGCGATCTTCAACACACTGAAGAATCACAAGGCCAAGGTCAGAACCTATTGCGATGGGTTTGCCTGCTCGGCAGCCAGCGTCATTTTCATGGCCGGTGATGAGCGGATCATGAACAGCGCTTCGCTTTTGATGATCCATAATGCCTGGAACTTGGCCCAGGGCGATGCTGAGGAGCTGCGCAAGCAGGCGGACGATCTGGATAAGATCACCCAGGCAAGCATCAACGCCTATATGGCCATGATCAGTATCAGCGAAGAACAGCTTAAAGAGCTGATGGATGCCGAATCCTGGATCCTGCCGGCCGATGCCCTGGAAATGGGCTTTGCCACCGGGATCATCAATGACACATCCAATGGCAAGGCCACTCAAAGCGCGAAAACAGCGCTTTTTTCTTTGCTCAAAAACGCCATTCGGAATGATGCCGAACCTTCGCCTGCTCCTACGGATCCCGAACCTGAAGAGGGGCTGGATCCCTTGCCGGAGCCCGATCCCGAACCGACACCCCAGGAGAACCAAGTGCTCAAATATTTCAGTGCCCTCATGGGCGGAAAGGACAACAAGTATGAAAAATCTTGACCTGTTACAGAAACAAAAAGCAGAGATTCTGCAGAAGATCAACGCGGCCGTGAAGTCCGGCGACGAAGAAAGCTTTGCCAGTGCCTTCACGGAATTCACCGACATCCTGCAGGAAGCCGTTATGGCTGAAGCCCGGGGGATGGTCCAGGCTGCGGACAACACGATCCTGGCCGGCCGCGGTATTCGTGCCCTGACCAGCGAAGAGAACAAATTCTATCAGGCTTTCATCGACGCGGCCAAGTCGCCTAATCCCAAACAGGCGCTGACCGGTACCGACTATGTCCTGCCCAAGACCGTTATCGATGCGGTTATGGAAGACATGGTTGCCGCTCATCCGCTCTTGGATGCTATTGCTTTCGAGAACACCCTGGCCTTGACTGAGATCCTGATCAGCACGACCTCCGGGTCCGCGATCTGGGGCGAGCTGACCGCCGCCATCACCAGCGAACTGGGCGCTGCGTTTTCCAAGCTGGAGCTCTCCAAGAAAAAGCTCTCCGCGTTCATCCTCATCTCCAAGTCCATGCTGGATCTTGGACCGGTCTGGATCGACCGCTATGTACGCGCCCTGCTGGTGGAAGCCAACGCAGCCGGCTTGGAAGATGCGGTGGTCGATGGCGACGGCGACGACAAGCCCCTTGGTATGACCCGAGCCCTGACCGGTGCCGTGGATGGCGTATATCCCAGAAAGACCGCCATCACCATTACGGCGCTGGATCAGACCGCCTTTGGGACCATCCTCAACACCCTGTCCCAGGGACCCAACAGCAAGCGCCGGGCGATCCAGAAGATCATCATGGTGGTCAATCCGGCCGACTACTTCACGAAGGTCATGCCGGCGACGACCGTCCGGACCACGGACGGCAGCTTCACCAAGGATGTGTTTCCCTTCCCCACGGAGGTCTTCCAGTGCTCCGGCATGCCTCAGGGCTATGCGGTGTTTGGCATCGGCAACCGGTACTTTGCGGGTCTTGGCACTTCCAAGGGCGGAAAGATCGAATACTCCGATGAGTATAAATTCCTGGAAGATCAGCGGGCTTACCTGATCAAGCTCTATGGTGACGGCAAACCGCTGGATGCCAACGCCTTTGTCCTGGCGGATATCTCCGGCCTTACCCCGTACGTCCAGAAGGTCTATGTGACCAACGATGAAGACAGTCCTGTGGCCATGTTCCCGGCCTATGACGCCAGACTTGCCAGCCTGACCCTGGGGTCCCTGACTCTGAGCCCGACCTTCAATAAGTCGGTCTTTGCCTACACTGCAGCCACGACCAACGCTACCAACACTGTGACCGCAGTCGCCATGGATGGTGAGTCCACCATTGAGATCCTCAACGGCGAAACCCCTGTTGCCAATGGGGCAGCGGCCACCTGGGCGACCGGTGAGAACACCTTGACCATCAACGTGACCAGCGGGACCGAGACCGAAACCTATACGGTCATCGTCACGAAGTCCTAAGGTTAGGAGGTAGGCGGATATGGCATTACCGGACGGAGTGCTTGCCGCCGTCAAGAATTACCTGGACATCACCTGGGCGGATAATGCCGGAGACACAAAACTCTCCGGCATTATTGCCCGGGGCATGGCCTACATTGACGGCGTGGCGGGTTCGGCCATGGACTATACAATCGAAGGCAAGCCGCTGGAGCTCCTGCTGGATTATGTGCGGTATGCCAGGGCCAATGCTCTGGATGAATTCCAGAGCAACTACCTGCATGAGCTCTTAAGTCTGCAGCATGCCCAGATGGTTGCCGAAGGATTGGCTAATGCCAGTCTGTCGGCGTTGACCATTGGATCCCTCACCCTGACACCGGCCTTTGCGGCTGGGACTTATGAATATACCGCGACAACGGCAAACGCAAGCGATGTGATCACCGCTACGGCCGCGAAGATCACCGCCAAGATCTTGATCACGGTCAACGACGTTGCGGTCGAAAACGGCGAGGCAGCGACCTGGGAGTCAGGAAACAATATCGTCAGAATCTCAGTGACTTATAGCGCGGTGGAGCTGGCCTATCTCATCGTTGTAAAGAGGTGAGGGCATGGTGATCAGAAAGAAAGTCCAGGCATTCAATGACGGCGTGGTCAGCATCTATACCGTGGCCGACACAGCGGCTGCCGGAGACAAGCCGGTCATGGGCATCACACTCAAACAGACCCTGCGGTATGCGGAGCGTACGGTGGGTATCACGCGTTTCTATACGGCCATGCAAGCCGGCGCCGATGTGCGGTATGTCTTGCGCTGTCCCAGACTTAGGGAAATCTCGACGCAAGATGTGGCGATCCCAAACGATGGCAAGCAGTACAAGATCATCCAGATCCAATACCCGGAAGACGCGGAGCAGGCCGTGATGGATCTGACACTGGAAGAGCTGACCACCCTGTATGACATTTGTCAGTCGGCAGAGGAGGGCGAGGAATGAATTTAAGTGCCATCAAAAATGCACTCCTAACAGTCACCAATAATGTCGGCCATTATGAAGCCCTGAAGAAAACGGATCAGTACATCGTCTGGGCGGAGGATGGTGAGGCCGGCAGTTTGTGGGCGGACGGAAGGATGCAGGAACAGATCATCACCGGGACCGTGGATTACTTCACGAAGACGGAGTATGACCCCAATGTTGTGAAGATCCAGGCTGCCTTGAATGATGCGGAAATATCCTTTCGCCTCAGCTCCATCCAGTATGAAGAGGACACCAAGTTCCTCCATTATGAATGGGTGTGGTCACTTGGCTAAGATGACCTTCAAAACGGGTGACGAATACGCCATCAAGCTCTCAAAACTGGCCGCAAACTCTGATCAGATCGCCAAGAAGGCTCTCTATTCCGCTGCGGATATCGTGGCCGATGAGATCAAGAAAAACCTGGTCGAGAATCTCCGGGATCCGGCCTATGCCGGTACGGGCAGTTATGGCAAAAGCCAAGCCGGAGCCTGGGGCGGGAAATCTTCGGTACCGACGGGCGACTTGGAAGAATCCTTCGGCATCACAACCATCTCCCAGGATGAAGATGGCGACTGGAACGTCAAAATCGGTTTTGACGGCTATGACCGCAAGGGCGTACCCAACCAACTCAAAGCCCGGGCGATGGAGAGCGGAACCAGTACCCTTCGTAAGCGGCCTTTTGTTAGGCCGGCGGTCAATGCGACAAAGAAAAGGGCCGTCGAGGCCATGAATGAGATCATTGAACAGGAATGCAAGAAAATATTTGATGGGAGGTAAAAAATGAATGGCTAAAGTTGGCTTGAAATATCCGGTTTATGCCGTCCTAACGGAGAACGGCTCCGTGGTTTCCTATTCCGGCGGCGCAGTTCTGGCAAAAGCCATCGAAGCAAGCATCAACATCGATACGAACGACGTCAAGTTGTTTGCCGATGATGCGGTTGCGGAAAGCGATCAAAGCTTTTCCAGCGGTTCGGTCAAGATCGGCATCGATGATCTATACGATGCGGCAAAGGTCGCATTGCTTGCTTATGTGGAAGGGGCCACAATAGACGCCACTCTTGGTACAAAGGAACTTTCTGCTGGTTCATCGACCGGCGCCAATGTGGGCTTTGGGTTCTACTGCAAAGTGATCCGCTCTGGCCTGACGAGATACCGGGCCATCTGGCTGAAAAAGGTGCAGTTCAAGGAACCGGCGGATGAAGCAAGCACGAAGGGCGAGAAGGTCGAATTCAAGACCCCATCGCTTGAGGGCACCATTATGATGGCGGCCGATGACAAGTGGAAGGAAGAAGGCACCTTCAGTACGGAGGCTCTTGCCAAAGCCTGGTTAGAAGGCAAATGCGGCCTGGCTAACAAGGTGGCAACACCGATATCTTCAGTGGCTTCCGGGTCCTATACCGATGCCCAGAGCGTGGCCCTGACCTGTGCCACCGCCGGCGCCAGCATCTACTACACTACCGACGGTACCATCCCCAGTGCAGTCAACGGGACGCTGTACAGCACACCGATCGCCTGTGCGGATCCGTCTAACACCTGTATCAAAGCCGTGGCCGTCAAGACCGACTATACAGCTTCGGACATCTTGGAGATCTACATCACGGTGGCATAATTATGAGGGCGGCGTAAGTGCCGCCCTTTCTTTTTAGGAGGAATTTCATGAGCGACTTAAGACCTAAAGCAACAACCATCACCCTCGGAGAAAAAGAATATGGCTTACTGTTCACACTCAATGCCGTCGATGAGATCCAAGATCACCTTGATATTCCAATCTCACAACTCGAAGGATTACTTAATAACGAGAGAACGGTGTATAAAACATTGCGGTACTTGCTAACCGTTCTGATCAATGAGGCCATCGACGATGCCGAAACCAGGGAACCGCATGTCGACGAACGGTTTGTCGGAAGGAAAATCAACATGGCCAACCTCAATGCTTTGCAAAGCGGAGTATATAAGTCGTTTACAGCAGGAATGCCGGAGCCGCAAGCAGATGACGAGGCGGAGGATAAAGACCCAAACTTGAAGAGCGGGCAGCAGATAAACTGAATGTTGCCCGCCTGATATTTATCGGCAAGGTGCTCTTCGGATACCCAGAGCAGGAGGTATGGCGTATGACACTGCGCAAACTGATTCTGCTTTATGCAGAATACAAAGCCGAACATGGACAAACACAGAAAAAGCAAACGATCGATGACTTAATTCCACTGTAAGGAGGCGAACGAAAATGAGCTATGATATTGGACCAAAAATAGGAATTGAAGGTGAGAAGAACTTCAAGAGTGCCGTTGCCGGCATCAATAAAGATATGGCTGTTTTAGCCTCCGAGCTTGGGAAGGTCGCCGCTCAATTCGACGGAAATGCCGACAGTATGGAGGGTCTGGCTGCCAAGCAGAAAGTTTACAATTCCCAGGTTGATGAGCAAAAAAAGAAAATTGAAATTCTCAAGGAAGCCCTGGGCAATTCCGCTAAGGAATTCGGCGATGCGGATAATAGAACAAAGAACTGGCAGATATCCCTCAACAAAGCAGAAGCTGAGCTAGCGAAAACAGAAAACGCACTGAGAGGCACCACGGAAAAAATGGACAACTTTGGTAAAGAGACGGATGGGACCAGCGATAGTCTTGATCATGCCGGAAAAAGAGCCTTGTCATTCAGTGACATATTAAAGGCTAATCTATTATCTGATGTGATAGTCGGCGGTATCAAGGCTATTGGACGGGCTGCCGTTGAGGCTGGCAAGGCGTTCGCCGGAGCGATGAAGGATGGCATTGATTACAACGCTCAAATGGAAAGCTACACGGCGTCGTTCACAACCATGCTGGGCGATGAAGCGAAAGCGCAGAAGCTCGTCAACGATCTCAAAGCAGCAGCGGCATCAACACCGTTTGGAATGCAAGACCTAGCAAGCGCTACACAGCAGTTGATGGGTTTCGGTATCGGTGTCGAGGATGCGCAGAAATACGTTCGGCAGCTCGGCGACGTATCGCAAGGCGATGCCGGAAAATTCAGCAGTCTGACGTTGTCTTTTGCACAAATGTCGGCGACTGGGAAACTGATGGGACAAGACCTTAATCAGATGATTAATGCCGGGTTCAATCCGCTGGAAGAAATGGCGAGGACCACAGGGAAAAGCATCGGCGAGCTTAAAGAGGAAATGTCCATAGGTGCGATTAGCGCCGATATGGTCGCCGCCGCATTTACCTCTGCTACGTCCGAGGGCGGCAGATTCTACGGAGCAATGGAGAAGCAATCCCAGACGTTCAACGGGCAGATGTCAACACTTAAGGACAACGTGGCGTCGTTTAAGGGGCAGCTTGCGGATGGACTGACGGATATGTTGTCAGGATCCGTCTTGCCGATGGTCAACAGCTGGTTGGGCGGTATGTCTGAGGCCTTTGCGTCTGATGGATTACCTGGATTATTACGAGAGCTCGACGCCGTCGTGCAGGAGGCCGTTGTGTTCATCATGGAACAGCTACCGTCTGTGATAGATACAGGCAAATCCTTTCTTGGGGCAATAGGGACAGGGATATTGAACAACCTCGATACCATTATCGATGCGGCATTCCAAATCATTTCGGCTATTATAGACGGTCTGATCACTGCGTTACCTAAACTAGTCGAAAAGACCCCGGAAATCATCATCAAGATTGCCGGTACACTCATTGCTAATCTTCCCAAAATAATCGAAGCAGGCGCAAAAATATTGCTGGCGTTGGTGAGCGGTATTGTCAAATCCACTCCGACCCTTGCGAAGGCGATTCCAGGAATTATCACGACGGTCGTGACCGGCTTAGTTTCCCTACCAGGCAAGATGCTAACCATCGGTGGCAATCTGATCACCAGTCTATGGAATGGAATGAGCAACAAGCTGCAATGGTTAAAAGACAAGATTGCAAGCTTTACAAGCAGCGTTATATCAAGTATTAAGGAGTTTTTTGGTGTCCATTCGCCTTCCACGGTGTTTGCTGAGATCGGCGGCAATCTGTCCGCAGGCTTGGCCGAAGGGATCACTGATAAGGCGAGCTTAGTTACTTCTGCCATGAACAGGCTCAATGGCCAGCTGACCGCCAGTGCCTCCATCGGAGCATCCGGAGCCGGCGCCGGCAGTGGTTATGGCATGGCGGTATCCAATATCTACATGGACAGCGTCCTGGTGGCAACGGGCACTGGCAAGGCGCAATACCGCAAGAACCGGTCTCGAGCAAGATCTCTCGGGGTGGTGACGGTATAATGACAAGCAAAATAAAGATCCTCGATGCGGCATTACTGGAGCTGGCGACTATTGCGTTGGCCAGCTCTGCAGTTCGCACGGAAAAGATCAACGGCGATAATACGCTGAATTTTGCCCTGCGAATCAAGGACGCGGCCGCGGCGTTCATCAACGAGACCAATGTGATTGAATTGGATGAAGATTATTTTGATATCGCCTATTACAAGAAAGAGCAGCAAGGCGATGGTAAACTGCTGGCCGCGGTCGAGTGCGAGCATGTATCCTATCGGCTGAATAACAGCACTTATAATTTGGACACCTTCACGGAAATCGGCACACCTACAGCTATATTGGCGGCAATTCTGGCCGGCACTGGCTTCACGGTCGGGACAGTCGATTTTACCGACACAATGACCTTCTCGCTGCAAGAGGCGACTTCCCGGCGCGCGCTGCTGATGCAGTTTGCGGCCTATGTCGGCGGCGAGCTAGAGTTTTCCGGCTTTTCCATTTCATTGCGTACCCAAAGAGGATCCACAACGCCGACAGCTCTAGTCGTCGGTAAGGAGTTGACTGTGATCTCCAAGACCATCGATAAGCGCAAATTGGACGGCAGTGGAAATCCAACCGTGTCCTATGCTTGCGGAGTTTATAAAGGCGCATCGCTCAACCTGGGGGATGTGGTGGCCCTTGATTATGATACACTGGACATCTCAACATCCCTGCGAGTGGTCAGCAAGAGCCATGACCCGTACAATCCAAACAATGTATCGGTCGAGATCGGCAACTATATCAACAGTCTGGAGGATGATTTATATCGCATCGAGACCGATATGGTGGCCAAGGGAAAGACCTATTACGGCGCCAGGATCAGTGCGGATAATGGCTTTGAGAGCATTCGAAGTGACAAAAAAGCCCGCACCGTAATGAATGCGGACCTGTTTGCGATGCAGAAGGGTGACGGCGCCGGTGCTTATGAGAACGTCCTGTATTTTGACCCGGCTGAAGAGACTTACATCTTCAAAGGTCAGTTATCTGCAGATATTATCAGCGCGATTAGTGCCCTGATCACCCCCAACCTGTACACGGAAAAGGCAACCATCGCCGAGCTGACGGTTGACCAGCTTGACACTAGCGACAAGGTCCAGAAGTATCTCAATACGGATGCGACGAACGATGAATTCCAACGCATCTACGACCAATACCAAGATTTTATCGCCGCTGAAACCGATGGGCTTGAAGCGAACAAGGTCCAGGCTACAAACCGTGACGGTGAGCTTCTATACTGGACGGACGAAACGCACCAGGCCGCTTCCGAAACAGTAACGGCTTACCCGGTCTATACCTATGCCTACACCGAGGCGGTTAAAATGCGCATTGGCTTTACCTGGGATGCGGAGCAAGAAGTTAATGTGCCGACCCTCATTCTTGGTGGCGGCACTGATCCGGAGCAGCCAACTTATGGCAAAGGTTATATCAAGAAGGGTGTATATGGCCTGCGACTTGAATACATTACCCAAACCGGAGCAACCCACTATATCGAGATCGGGGAGAACGGGATCCTGCTCAACGGTACTGAGCAACTAAGCGCCTTGACTTTTTATTCCAACGGTTTTAGCGCCACCTATGACGATTCAACCGTAGCATATCGATGGACGAAGGATGAAAGTGGTTATATCACTAAACTGACCAATGTTGATACCAGCGAGGAAGTCACGGTTGACTGGAACGGGGGAACTTTATGACGGAGAGTATAGATTTTCAAAATGGCTTCGTCTGTGGTATGGCAACCAAGGGCTTGATTAAGACAGGTGCTATGTATGAACCAACATGCTGGAATGATGAAGGCGTTTATGGCTACTTCTATATTGATTTCCACAGAGCTTTATCAAGCTTCTCCTTGGGCATGTTGACTCAGAGTATAATTCTCCATGACTCAGTTCAAATAACCATTGAGGACTACGACTATGTTTCCCCGGGGGTTTATAAGATCTATGTTGACCTGTCTGGGAAGGTCAAAGGCGTAACAGTCATAAATAAAGAAACTGGTATATTATACTTTTCAAACGGCTCTAAAGTACCAGCTTTCAGCATTATGTTTTTTGTATCTGGCTTAGATAGGTATGAGAGACTCCACTATATCTATGAATCAGAAGATATTGAAAGTATGTTATCCCCCTCTAGCGTTTCAGATACTCTAACATTCCTTTGCCCAGAGCCTCTACGTCCAGTCGAGATATTGGAAGATGTTACAAATGCGGGAAGTACATACCTACTCTTCTCTTCCACTGTGGTTGAGGGTGTGTCCGTAGTTTTGACCTAGAAGGAGCGATAATATGATTGAGGTATGTAGAATGAGAAATATTAAGCCTGAGCAAATCATGGGACGTGTTCGGCTAGACTTAAAGAACCCGAGAAACGGAAAGGTCATAGAAAGAGTAGAGGGCAAAAATCACATTTTTGTAGACACTTTTTTCGGCAGAGATCTATCTTCTTCTTATGGTGGGAAAGATTATGTAGAGAGTATATCGAAGGCTTGGATGTGTCTCAATGATGATCCTGCTGTTATTGATATGGATTTCCCGTACCTAAAGGGGCAAACAATCGGGTATGGTCGACCTTCTCAGAATGGGTCGGGACTTTACAGAGGTGCATATAATGCAGCCAACCAGGTGTTAGCATCATGTGATTCAGAGAAGATCCGCTGGGTATTCCAATATGATTTCACAACAGCTCAGGCAAATGGCACAATTAGAAATGTTGGCTTAACGAAACAATATGCTGTACCGAATACAATGTCGAGGGTAGGTTACAGAGTTGCTGGGCTATCTACAAGCTATAAATCATACACCTGCGACGGAACCTATAATTATACTTGTGATGTAAACGGAGTAATAACCAGGTACAACAACATAACGGGGGCGATAGATACGATTAGTGTCGCTTCTGTAACTGGAACAGGATTAGCTTATGCGCCGTGTGTGGGATATGCGCCGTCTACAGGGAAAGGTTATGTATATGTCTATAGCGCAACGACGACTTCTAGAAAAATGTATGTCTTTTCTGATATGGCATTCACAACTTTAGAAAATACATACACAGTCACAAACTGGAACGCAACAAGCAGCATGACCACTCTCTATATTCATGGCACGATTGCTTACCAACCATACGCAGGAACGGACAATTCGGTAAGAAAACTTGATTTTGGAAGCAATCTTGCTCCCTCCACATTAACATTTCCTGCGTATAACAATGCGGCTTATCTAGAAGATAGTTCGGCTAATACTGGAAACTGGCAATATGCGACGTCGGGTATTCCTGGGACCTCTTTGGTATATTTACCATCTAATATTTCAAATAGACATAAGTCTGTTTTTCTCGATCTATCAAGCGAAAACGTAGTGGCTACAGCTGTTTCAAGCTCAGAGTTAATATCTTATAGTTGCTTCAAATCTCCCCTTGCAGTGGCAAACAAACTTATGGTTCATTATTCGGGAGATGGTGGAGGTTCCATAGTCTCTGGGGCGGCCCTAACGACCTATGTCCTTCCATCGCCCGTTACGAAAACAAGCGCAAACGGTTTAACTGCGACATATGAAGTTGAAGTCTATTGGTGATAGGAGGCCATTATGTTATTCATATGGGGCTTTATTATGGGGGCGGCGATCGCCTCCATTTTTCTGTGCAAATACTTTGAATGAGGTGAAGAGGGATGAAAGGAAGCTGTAGAGATGTCCGCTCAAAAGGGCCTCCTGGGAGGGCTCAGGATGGCTTGAAATAAGGGGGCTAGGGTGTTTGTACCTGTTCTTTCCGGCCCAAAAATATGCTTGATGATTGATTATACAATGAATAGTATTGAGTAAAATATATAGTATTAGGATTGATATTTTATAGTAAATGGGCAAAAAAATAGATTATAATTCAATTAAGGAGGGCTAATATGAATATTACGGACCTTATAATTATCATGGTGTTTATTTTACCTGGAATAATAACCGAGAGAATAAGTTTCGGGTTGGATTGTCCTTCAGGTGAAAAAAGATCTGAATTCCGAGATACAGTGAATTGTATATTATTGAGCTTTCCAGTTATTGCATTCGCTACAATAATTCTTAGCAAAATATATGGTTATAAAACATTAGAACAATTTACTGTTGCGTTACATGATTTAAGTTTCCTGTTATGGTTCATAGTTCTTGTGCTCGTTTTTTCATCAATTCTGGGATTGATAAAAGGCTTAAGCAAGGATGAGAGGAGAAATTCTGTAAATTGGATAAGGGGAAAGTTCAATAAAATGATAATTGATGACAAATCGTGCTGGAGGAAGTTTTTGTTAGAAAAAAATGTCTCAAAATATATGATAGTAGAAATGAACAATAAAACTTATGAGGGATTTGCGCTTCATTATTCTCTTCCAAATGAGGAGATGTCAATTGTTCTAGAGAATCCAGATGCGCTTAAAGATTATCCAGAGTTTAAAAAATATTTAGGTTCAGAGGAGATTTTCTTAAATATGGAAAAGGGTATCATAATCAAGAGTTATGATACCCAAGAAGTTACAAGATATTTCAATATACAATCTTAACGCCTAGGGGGAAATGGTTGTCTTGGCGGATCAGCTGAACGTCTTTCTGTTTCCTGATCCGGGAACACAGGTCTTGGTTGTTTTGGCGGTTGGGGTAGTGGTGAAGGCGATGGCGTCGGTGTCGGTGTCGGTGTTTGTTGCTTAGGAGCATTGTTTGTCATTAAAATCACCTTCCTTAATATATTTTTATTATATTTTATCACTTTATAACTTAATTTTGATATCTTAATAAATATACAAGTTTAAAGAGAGCTGCGAGGCCCTCTTTTATTCTTTTATATGAAAAAAGAAGGCAAATAAATAGCCAGGAGGCAACATGGAAGAAAAGGAGCAATGGTACACGAATAAAGATCTATATGAAATGGTTCAGGATCTCAGAGTGGACTTGAGAGAAACAAGGACACTGATCAAACAGTATAACGGCCTCCGGCAGAGGCTAGACAGTTGCGAGGAGGTCCTAACTGATCTGGTAAGCCAGGCGAAGGGCAGAGCTTCTGTCAGCAATGCGATCCGCGCCTGGGGTGGTTGGGCGGTTGCAGTAGTTACGCTGCTTATTACTTTGGCCAATACAATTGGATTGAATTAAAAAAGGAGGAAAAGAAAGAATGGACATCGAGACTTTTACGAATTACATCAAACCGGAGCTTCTGATCCTGATCGCAGTGCTCTATTTCATTGGCATTGGTCTGAAGAATAGTACGATGGTGAAGGATAGCCGAATCCCGCTGGTCCTTGGCGTCTGTGGTATAATCCTAGCCATCTTGTGGGTGCTTGGAACCTCCCAAGTGCAAACATACCAGGAAGGTATGACTGCCGCCTTTACTGCCATTACGCAGGGTATCCTATGCGCCGGCTGCAGTGTATATGCGAATCAACTTGTAAAGCAGACGATTAAAGATGACTAATATTTTACCGATGAAGGAATGCGTAATAACCCAGGAATATGGTCGAAAGAATTCGGTCTATAAGAAAGGTTATCACACCGGGGTGGACTACGCCGCCCGGGGAACAGACAGGTCTGTATATGCGGTTGCTGCCGGCACCGTCATCCGCGCAAGGTTCGCAGCTGGATCCAAGGGCGCCGATCCCAAAGGTTGGGGCAATTATGTAATACTCCGGACTGCTGATGGATACGACCTGATTCACGCTCACCTGGCTGTCGTGGCCGTCACCCAGGGCATGGCTGTAGCCCCAGGAGAGCGACTTGGGATACAGGGCAGCACTGGCAATAGCTCCGGGCCTCATCTTCACTTTGAAGTGCGGAAAGGTCCCTGGACGGAATGCGACGATGTAGATCCGGAACCATGGCTTCGGAAACAAGAGCAAGATCCGGCGGTAACAATCCGTCTCCTCGATGCAGCCGGGAAGGTCAAAAAGACGATCGAAGGCGTCAAGTTGTCCGGCATCACCTATGGTCCGGCTCGGGTCCTCATGGAGACCTACGGCCACATCGTGAAGTGGGATGGATACAAGGTTGATGTAATTGAATAGTCAAAGCGAAACCGCCTGGTAGGATCATTCTCACCAGGCGGTTTTTTGCGTTTATATTGTGCAATTAAAATAAAAGGTGATATCTTGTTGAAATGATTGGGATATTAGTATAAGATTTTAGTTAGATATACGACAATATTATACAACAGCCTAATATTTAAAGTAAAATATTTTTTGTAAAAAACGACAAGATTTTGTTGAAATAATTACTTATGTGTAATAAAATGCTATTATAGGAGCATAAAATGAACGCAAATAGAGCAATTGAACAACTAGAAATGTGTTTCAATGGTTTTATTGTACACCCTGATCTGCCAAAAGAAATTATCTGTTTGATTGATGGAACTGGCTATGAAAAAATATTTTTCCATCAACTTATTCACAAATTAACAATTTTGTCAGAACATCACAAGCATATAGTTCAAATTAAAGATTTCGAGAGATTGAGTTATGCTCCTGAATTTTATTCGATCCATTTGCATTCAAATGGGAAATTTAATATCAGAATTCTTTTTTCCATGCCAGAAGAAGGTATTATCTTGCTGCATACATTTTATGAACGAGGGAGAAAACGCAGTACAGATTATACAAAGCAAATACCAATTGCAAAAAAGCGATTGTCCGATCTGATGGGAAAAGAATAAGGAGGGTAAAACAATGAATAGGGAGATTGCAAAACCAATTAGTGCAGTATTTGATGAGTTTGTACCGTATTTATCTGCGGCCGATATCCTTTTTGCAAAAAATCTGGCGAAGATATCTTCGAAGATTATTAACAAAAGACTTGAATTGGGGATGAATCAAAAAGTATTTGCAGAATATCTTGGAGTGTCACAAGGTATGGTATCAAAATGGGAAAGCTCAGATTATAATTTCACAATTAAAGCATTGACTGAGGTTTGCTGTAAGTTGGATCTCATTTTTGATATGCAGATTTGTGAAGTGGCGACAAAGGTCGAGAACCTATCAATTAAAGATAAGTATTCAACTGGCTTAGTTTTGGGAAAGAAAAAAGAAACTATAAACAAGAAAACTCAAGATCATAGGCAAGCCCTTGTTTGTGATCTGCCGTTAGCGGGGTAATAAACAATGAAGGTCAATAAATTCATCTCAGACTTTCAGTTTCTTGGAAGTTCGATTCGCGAGATTTCCCTAAAAAATAATTTTATCGCAATCGACGATAGAGGGCAATATAAGAGAAGCATAGATGTAGATTATGATATCGATAGTATTTATCAAGACGAAGATGACAATTCTTTTACTGGGTTAATGACGCTCCATGTTAAAGTGAAGATTTCCGATGCCGAGAACAGCCTGGCAATTAAAATGAGCATTCAAGGTTGCTTTGCGGCACCCGAGGGAATTGGCGCTGAAACCTTTCAAAATATGCTGTCTTTGAATGGTTGTACTACTTTATTTTCGGTATCACGTGCAACGATCATGAGCCTGTCTTCCCAGTCCTTTGCAAGCGGGAATGTCATATTACCTATGGTTAATGTATTTAAGTTAAACGAGAAAAAGCAAAAAGAAGTAAGAAAAGGGGAAACCGACAAAGTTGTTAAGGAATAATTGCAACCTGAGCGTTTATTTCCGAAATATAATCAATTAAGAAGGTCTCCCGATTTAAATTCAGGGAGACCTTCTTTTTCATCGGTTTGCGTAAATTACTTTTTTACTCATAGAATGAGTTAGCAGCATAGGCACGTTTGCCATTTCTACTATTGTTCTGATATATTGTATTGTCTACACCCCAAAACATTTGGCAAGGATAATTGTGGAAGATTCATCTATTTAAGCATCAAAAGAGAAATAATAGAGATGAACACTGCTAAAGTTGCCATCAGACTAGCCGAAAATGCATAAAGCTTATTATTATCTCTTTCATTTTCAATTTCTTTACTAGTGGCATTAAAAATGCCGCCGAGCATTTTTAAAAATATAAATGCAGCTGTGTAAAGAACTATAATTACTTTATTCTCCTGCACCACAAACAAATTATATAGACCAATTGAAAGATATGTCCAAGCTGTAATTCGAAGTGAATAACCAATAAGATCAAGTGTGAATGTGACGAAAATATTGAGCAAACCATCTGCAAAACCGCTCTTTTTTGTTTGTAAGTGCTTTGGCCGAAAGAAAACATTAAGTGCAAACAATGCCATTTCCTTCCGGGAAGGGCTTGTTTTTGTGGGATTCGAAAAACGCTCAGCTTCTATGCGTTTAAGTGCACGATAATAGGCTTCAGTTTGTATTTCAATGCATTCATTATATGAGAAGCCGCTTAAGGCAGAAGGGTGATTATCTCGTGAACTATTTTCAATTTTAGTTTTTTTACTCATACATCCCCCTAAACCTTCAATAGAAACTAGAAGAAACATCAATTCAATTATATAGCAGAAATAATCTAATTGTTCATTATATTTCCCAAATATTTCAAATTATAATCCGGCCACCCGTAGAACCGCTCAAAATTATTCCGAATATCGCTCATGTCAAAGGATTTCCCGCAACAACGCAGCATATCATCTTCTGGAAGCCTTACATATCCATCTTTGAGTGGCTTATTCGGATCCAAGCTAAGCTGGAGTTTATGCAGTTTCCGGCAGACCGGGCATTCGACCGAGATATTGGCGCTGCTAATCGTGCGAGGCGACGTCGTGATCCAGGCGACTTCGTCCTCGGTGAAACGGCGTCTTGGCATGTAGGCACGTCCTTTCAAGTGCTTAAACATTATCGGCTTAAAATGAAAAACCGCGCTCATGTTTTGAGGGCGGCATTTTTAGCTATTAAAATATAAATGCATCAACTCAGCTGCCAAGAAGCCCAGCATCAACAATATCCAAATAAAAAGGAACATAACGAACTCCTTTCTGGAATTATGGAAAGAGAGCGTTATTATATTCTGAATGGTTTGAATTCGCCATATGCGATTTACAAATTAATAGAAGCGTATAATTTTAAGAAAATTCAAACTAATGCAAGTATATACCTTTAAAACGAAATAAGTCAACTTGTCTTCTGATTTTATGAATCAAACATGTAGATTCGGTTTTAAAAAGGAAAAAACATGTTAATAATGACAGAAAATCATAATAGGACAAAATAATTTTGAAATATAAGAAAAAAAAGGAAAGCATTATTGTATTGCAGAATATTCTGAATTAATATATAAATAGAATCGGTTATTTATGATTTATAATTTTAAATATTATATAATAAAGAGAGACGTATTGTATTTGCAGAAAGTGAGGTCTATTTATGCTAGAAAATATCCATCACATTTTCCACAGTAAAGAGTATCTATTAGAAGATGTAGGTTATTTTCAACGTCTTCACCAATTGATTCTCAATAATTCACATGATATTATTTCTATTCACAAGTTTCCAGATATGAGTTTTGAATATATAAATCCCGCAACCGTTATAGCGCTTGGGTATAAAAAAGAGGAACTTTATGGAAAAAATATATTTGCGATAATTCACCCGGATGATTTTGAAGAGGCCAAAAATAAATTCAAAGAGATGTTATTTACAAACAATACGCTTGAGTGTCGCTATCTAAATAAAGATGGTTCATACCATTGGATGGACGTTAATGGGGCTGCCTTAACCTATGATGATAAAGATGATTTATTTTTGATTGTAGCACGCGATATATCCGACAAAAAAAACATAGAAGAGAATTTATTTATTAGTGAACACAGATATCAAACAGTTGTTGAAGATCAGATAGAACTAATCTGCCGATATAATCCTGATTCAAAGATAATTTTTGTGAATAGAGCATTTTGTGCTGCATTTACTAAAACATCTGAAGAAATGATAGGTAAATATCTCTTCGATTTTGCGCCTGAATTGACGCAAGAAGCAATGCATCGATTTTTAAGCGGCTTTAGTAAGACAGAACCAGTAAAAAAATATGTTTATCCAATAACCTATAATAAAGGAAAAGTATCTTGGTTTGAGTGGATAACCAGAGCTATTTTTAATATGAAAGAAGAAATAACCGAATTTCAAGTGGTTGCCCGAGATATTACAGATCATCACATAGAAAAAGAAGCATTAAATAGTATGCGAAATGAGCTGGAAAAAGAGGTTCAAGAGAGAACGAATGAATTATTAAAGGTCAGTAAAATCTTAGAAAATAAAATTGCCGAGTTAAATGAAACTGAAAGAGCACTCGGGGAATCAATAAACTATTACAAGACTGTTTTTGAAAACACAGGAGCATTAACGATAATCGTTGAAGCAGACATGACAATTTCCATGGCAAATGGAAGATGCGCAGAATTATTAGGAGTTACTAGAGAAGAACTAATTGGTCGGGAATGGACAGAATTTGTTCCAGAACACCTACATGAAACCTTAAGAGAAAGACATAGCCTGCGGAGAAGAGATCCGAAATCTGTACCCAATCAATATAGTATCCAAATAGTAGATAAACAAATGCAGCGAAGAGATGGAGTTTTAGAAGTTGCTATGATTCCAAGTACAGCAAAATCAGTAGCAACATTTATTGACTTAACTAATTTTAATAAGATTGGTCGTGCCTTTAATTCGATCAGTGCTGTTAATACAGCGATGATCCATGCAAGAAGAGAGAATAAATTGCTTGAGACCGTATGCCAAAACATAATTAGCATGGGGGGTTATAATTATGCATGGATAGGATATTTATCAAGTAACTTAGAAAATAGGTTGGAAACAATTGCAAAAGCAGGTAAAAATAAGGGTTATGTGGAGGAAATAAATTCTGCTCTTGAATTGCCTTCTCAAAACAAAGGATTGATAAATGAAGCTATAAAAACAGGCAAACCTATTATAACCAAAATTGAGTCAATACATCTGAATAATGATAATCATTTTGAAACGATAAAGGTTCGCGAATATTACTCAAATATCGTGGTCCCGCTACTGAATGGCAATGAGGTATTTGGAATTCTTAATGTTGTTTCGGATAAAACAACAGAAGCTGTTTTTGATGATGAGCCCCTATTTACTGATATGGCAAATCATTTAGCTTATGCAATTGCATCTTTGCGAGCCCGAGAAAATCTCAAAAGAGCGAACTCGGAATTAGGTCAAAACCTTAAGAGAATGCACCAGTTGTTATTACAGTCAGCTTCGTCTCTCGGCAATGTTGTAAGTATTAGAGATCCATATACAGCTGGTCACCAAAAAAAGGTTGCGAATTTAGCTGTTGCAATAGCATCTGAGATTGGGATGCCTAAAAATAGAATCGAAGGCCTAAAAGTAGCTGGAAACCTTCATGATATTGGTAAGCTCAATATACCTGCTGAAATATTGAACAAACCTGGTGGCCTAAACGATATTGAGAAAGAATTGATAAAAACCCATCCAAAGATAGGTTATGACATATTAAAAGATATTGAATTTCCATGGCCAATTGCAGAAATGATTTTGCAACATCACGAGAGATTGGATGGATCTGGTTATCCGAATGGTTTAACCAACGATGAAATTATGATAGAAGCGAAAATACTTGCAGTCGCAGACGTAGTGGATTCGATGGCCACACATAGGCCTTTTCGTCCTGCATTGGGTATTAAAAAGGCATTGGCAGAAATTGAAGAGAATAAAAATATTCTTTTTGAACCCACCGTCGTTGATGCGTGTATCAAGGTTTTCAAAGAAAAAGGTTTTAAATTATCATTATGATAGATAACTCAATTGACATGATAGTAGCATTTGTGTTGAGTAGGTCTACCAAAATAGGGTATATAATTTAAATCCTGTAATTAAATAGAAAAGCAAGTTGAAATAAATGTTAAATGATTATGATATTCAGATTTTTTATCAAAAGACAATTAGATTATTAAAAGTTTGACTTACGAATAGGAGGATGAGCCATGAGAAATAGACTTCCTGATATTCGCAAAAGTTTTAGGGTTAGGCAAGGTGATCTTGCTAATGTTCTAGGAGTATCGAGGCAAACAATATGTGCAATTGAAAAGGGGCATTGGGATCCTTCAATTAAACTAGCGTATAAGATAGCTCATTTCTTTAACAAATCGATCGAAGAGGTATTTATTTTCGATATAGGAATGGAGGATGATATTTCAGAGACATAGTTTAATAACTATAAAGAATGAAAAGAGCACATTTAACAGACTCCAATGAGGTGTTGAAATATCAATGATGTATGGTTCAGACATTTCCTAGCTCCTCTCAATTCCTTGGCGGGACAGATTTATTCTCAGTCTTCCGGCAAGTAACGAAATCGTCGGTTAAATAATCAACGAAAGGAATAAGTTCGACATCAGTCAGTCGCTACGTAAAGATCGCGTATGACAAGTGATGCTGAGGCAGCAGTATGGCTGAAAAAATTAGAATAATACCTTGGCATTGAACATTAACTGTGTAAGACATATAAACGGCTTTGTCAATTTGCGCCCATATAGCTATCCATCCTGAAAATATGTAGCATGTTTATAATATTTTGTCCGATTAAGTTAATTTATTTTATATCTGGGCATGAAATAGTATAAAATGAATCATAATGACTGAGAGGATAGGAGTTTTAAATGGGTCAAAGTGTGGTAGTTAATCTCGTATACAATATTACAATATTGTTGACATTAGCCTTGATTTATTCTGTACTTCAGAGCAGTATCAGTAGAGGGCATCAATTAGGAGCCATAATCATGGGGATTCTTGTTGGTGGTGCCGGAATATTGATCATGACGACGGCTGTGAGACTAAGCAATGGGACTATCTTTGATGCTAGAACTATACTGATTAGTGTCTCAGCTTTATTTTTTGGAATCATACCTGGTATAATTGCCGGAGCAATGATGATGATATTTCGTGCTATTATTGGTGGCCCTGGCATGTATGTGGGCATTCTAACTATACTTACGGCACTATTGATCGGTATAGTATGGCGCCATTACCGTTTTAATAGACTTTTAGGTCGCAGGGACCCGTTTATTGCTGAATTATATATATTTGGCCTGCTTGTTCATATAAATATGCTATTATGTATGCTTTTACTACCAAATGAAATCTTGGTGACCACAATTCAAGATATTTTTCTACCAGTGATCATAATTTATCCGATTGCAACGTATTTTCTTTGCATGGTATTTCTTAATCAGTCAGAAAAATATGTCCTAATAACAAAATTAATTGAAAGCGAAAAGAAATACCGGAGAATTGCAGAGAACACTTCAGATATTATTTGGACAACGGATGAGGAACTAAATCTAACCTATGTGAGTCCATCAGTTGAGAGGCTATTTGGAGAAAATTATACAGTTTATATGAAGCGGACCTTGGAGGAAAAGTTTCCGCCTCATGAATTGGATTTGATCAAATCATTCTATCAAGAATCATTGATAAAAGAGCAGGATTCTGTTTGCGAAAAAACCAGGTCCCGGATTATTGAGGTGGAACACTATTGCGCAAATGGCAATGTCGTATGGGTTTCAATGAATGTGACAGCTTTGCGTGACGAGAATGGGAGAATAATAGGTCTGAATGGGGTGACCCGTGATATAACGGAACGAAAGCAAAGGGAAAAGGAGATTTACAATCTGGCTTATCGTGACTATTTAACGGGACTTTATAATCGAAGATTTTTCGAAGAAGAGCTGTCAAGACTGGACGTTAGAAGAAACCTGCCGCTAACAATCGCCATGGGCGATGTAAATGGCTTAAAGTTGCTTAATGATTCTTTCGGGCATAAATATGGTGACAAATTGTTGAAAAAGGTAGCAATAATACTTAAAGAAAGCTGCCGAGCTGATGACATTATTGCAAGATACGGAGGAGATGAGTTCGTCATATTATTGCCCAAAACCGACCAATTTGGAACAGAGAAAATAGTTGCGCGAATTAATAATCGGCTATCTACCGAAAAAATAAAAGGAATCGACCTATCAATATCTTTTGGCTGTGAAACAAAGATTAACGAGAGTCAAAGTATTCAAGACATTATTAGAGGTGCAGAAAATCGATTATATCAAAACAAACTTTTTGAAAGTGGAAGTATACGCAGTAAAACAATTGATGTGGTTATGAAAACTCTCTATGAAAAAAACAATAGGGAAAAGCTTCATTCGTTAAGAGTAAGTAAAATTTGCGAAGAGATTGCAATCCATATGAAACTCAACAAGAATTATATTGAAAAAATTAAACTTGCAGGTTTGGTACACGACATTGGTAAAATAGGAGTCGATGAAAATATACTTAACAAACCAACTGCATTGACCGGGGAAGAGTGGTATGAAATGAAGAAGTACACAGAAATTGGTTATCGTATTTTAAGTTCGGCCAATGAATTTTCTGAGATAGCAATATTTGTACTTCAGCACCAGGAAAAGTGGGATGGATCCGGATATCCGAAGGGGATGAAAGGGAAAGAAATTTCACTCGTTGCAAGAATCATTTCCGTTGCAGATGCTTTTGATGCAATGACAAGAGAAAGAACCTATAGAAAAGTATTTAGTATTAGCGAAGCAATCGAAGAGATTAAACAATACTCGGGAATATACTATGATCCTGAAATAGTAAAAATATTCACTGAAAGTATGCAATATCAAAGTGCTTAAAATTAATATCTATAGTTTTAGGGATAATGTTATGTAATTTAAATCATAGCATTTAATAAAATATTTTATTGTCTGAGTATTTGATCTTTCCCGGATGCGGAAAAGATAGAAAGGTAACAAATCCTCTTTAATAAACAGTTTTTGTTTAACACACTTTATAACACACTTGGGGGTGCGGACAAAAACCTGGACACTGATATTGCTTAAGAAGGAGAAAAAGCATGGGATATTCAGATGACCAGCGT
>ENA-OSEO01000291-OSEO01000291.1-sediment-metagenome-genome-assembly--contig:-NODE-291-length-140548-cov-6.595675_pt1 | contig 140548 bp, 105 predicted proteins | sample MGYA00237883_ERZ534232 | MGnify/ENA metagenome assembly ERZ534232
AAGCAGGGTCGAGTTTGGCTCATTCCCGCGCAAGACGACGCTGCTCAAACCTCTGAATCTTCTCCTCGACCGCCTGCTCTATGGCCTTGCTGCGATTCGGGAAAACTCGGCTTTTCACGAGACGGTCGAGACGGTCCAGGATTTTCTCCTCCAGGGTGATGGCGATCTTGGTCTTTGCCATACTTCACCTCCTAGGTATGATGATATGTCATACCAGGAGTGTAGTCAAGCTGAGCGGTTCCGTCCTGGTGGGGCGCATTTGTGGATCGATAACAACAGGTCGGCCTATTCATTCAGCCAGCGGCGGGTGTCGCTTGCCAGTCCGATCAGGTCTGCGGGACCGGGGAAGGCAATGGAGCTTGCCCAGGCCACTTCCCGGTCCGGGCCGGTGCGGCCGTGGGAGCCCCTCACGCGGGATGTGTTGCAGCTGATGCTCATCGGGGGCCAGCCGAAGAACAGCTCGCAGGGGTCGAACCCCGGCTTGTTGTGGATGTCCACATGACGCGCATAATCAGGCGGTTCCTCTTCCGCCTCCCACCAAGGGTAGGCAAACCATTTGCCCTGCTCCGCGACGATGACCAGATCCGGAAAAATGTCATTGAAAAACTCAATCTATTTCTTCACCCGATAAAGGGAGGCATGGATGAGAAGGGATGGCCTATTGGAAGAAATATTTATCTTTCAGATATTTATAATGTAATAGAGAATGTTGAAGGTGTAAATTGTGTTTTAAGGCTGTCGATCTCTGGAGATAAAAATGCATCTACTGATGCCGATGGAAACCTGATACTTAAGTCAAGGCTGGCAAGCGTTTATTCAGGTGCACATAGTTTAGAAATTTTTAGAGAAAAAAATCAGTGCTTTTTAAGAGGTGACAGCTATTAAGGAAAGTAATTGCAAACGAATCAATACTCGAAAGCTCTTTGAAGAATTTAAGGTTTATGAAGAGAACCTGAGTATGAATTCAGATGATTTGAGGATAAATAGGGGTTATATTTATAATCAAATTATTGACGTTTTTGAGGATATAACTGTAACTGATATGGCTATAGACAGATGCGGTACACTTTACCTTGTAGACAAAGCACAAATAGACAGTAAACAAAACCAGGGACAGGCAGACAATAAACAGATAGACAATAAACAGATAGACAATAAACAGATAGACAATAAACAAAACCAGGGGCAAAATTTGTACAGATTTCATGCGAATGAAAAAGTCCTGGAAAAAATCGGAAACACTGAGAGAACCTTTTCACTAGCATTGAAAACCATTTCCGCAATCGGTGTAGATAATGATACAATATATATCGCAGATTGGATTTCCAGTGACCCAGATGATCAAACCGAAAAAGGTTCCTCCCGCCTTATTGCCCTTACAAAAAATGATCTGCAGGTTCGCTGGACTCTTTCAACCGGTCCTGATGGAAGACCTTTAAATAAAATTCATTCAATTCAATGTGATAATTGGGGGAAAGTTTATGTTCTTGAAGGAAGGGAGAGAAGAATACTTTATGTAAATACTGGTGATATTTGTTATCCGGCTTTTCGCCTATTTGACTTAAGTTTTAAGCTGGAACAGGGGGACTTTAATCCACAGGACCTCGCTGCAGGTGTTGACGGGACTCTTTATATTCTGTTTGTATATGATGAGGCTAACAAGAAAACTTTAAGTGAAGCAAAAGGGTATATTTTAAAAGTCCACTGGACAAAAAAAGAAAAGTCTGTTGAAATAATTGAACCCAAAATTAGTAGTTTCTCACCTTCAGGAATTGCAGTTGATATTTGGAATCAGATCTTCATAGGTGAAACTAAAACCGATATTCTATTACCAATTCGCAAACTTTCAAATGATGCAGGTGAGCCATGGAAGTCACTAACAACTTACAAACTTACAAATGAGAGTAGTCGTATAGGGGCAAGCAGAAAATTAATCAGTGATCCAATAGGAAATCTTTATGTTATTAATGATAAAGATAAACTGGCACTTCTGGATCGTGATGAATTAAACCTTCAGAACAAAAACGGCTATTTCGAAGGGACTTATATCTCAAAGCCCATTGACAGCCAGATTTACGATACTTACTGGCATAGGCTATTACTGGAAGGGGAGTTTGAGAAAGGTACCCAGGTTGACTTTCATTATTTTGTTTCAAATAATAAGGATGAGGGACCTAAAGACTCCGAGTCTAATAAATGGCTCAACTGCATTTCAAAAGGCTCTGCAATTCAGGGTAGCAACAAAAGAGATGCCCTTTTTATAGATAACATTAAGGGGCGATATATCTGGTTTAAAATTATCCTCTCAGGCACTGAAAAACTTTCTCCTGCAGTCAAATCTGTTACTATATTTTTCCCGAGGGTCTCATATCTGGATTATCTCCCCGACATCTATCAGGAAGATTCTGTTAGCAAAGGATTGCTTGAGCGTTTTCTTGCGATATTTGAAAGCATATTCTATGAGATTGATTTCACTATTGACCATATAAGTCGCTATTTTGATACCCGTGGAGCGCCCCCTGAGTTTTTATCCTGGCTAGCTTCATGGCTTGATGTTTCCATAGATGAGGATTGGCCGGAAGATAAAAAGAGACTTTTTATCAGGAATGCTATCTCACTTTATAAAAAAAGAGGCACAAGGGAGTGCCTGGAGGAGAGCATTGAACTTTTCACAGGGAAAAAACCCTTTGTTATAGAGAGATTTCAGGCATTTAAGAGATGTACAGGTAGTTTTTCTCAACCTTGCAGTAACGAAAAAAAGATGTCTTTTCCTTCCCAGGAAAATATATTTTTTCCACCTGATGATCTTAAGGTGAGAGAGTGTCATGAAAATGCAGATAACGGAGATGAAGTCAAGGAAGAGCTTTTAATAGACAAGCTTTATGGAACAGAAAGGTTCAGTTTTTGCGTGCTGCTGAAAGATCCTTATCTCGATGCAACTGCTCAAAGCCGTATCAGGAGAATAATTGATGAACAGAAGCCTGCTCACACAAGCTATGAGTTAAAGGTACTCGAACCACGGTTTTACCTGGATATGCATACATATCTCGGAATTAATACTATGGTTACAGAGCCTAAATTTGTTGTAGAAAAGACATCTATGATAGGCAGGGATACTGTTCTCTATGACGAAGAGAAGGCAGGGCAGATTGAAAGGCATTCAAGAGTAGGAGTAGATATTCTGCTTTCTTAAAGCCTTATTCAGGCAAAACAACTTAACTTTTTACAAATTCTAATTATTCAATCTTTTTTCAATCAGTACTTTTTTAGATTACATTATAGAAAAACTCCTCGTAAATATGTCAATTTTGATTATGGAGAATACAATTAGCTTCAAAATCTAGCCAAAAGCTATTGATTTCTCGATTCTCCAGAAGAGCTGTCTATTGTCTTGTTAAAAAACGCCTTCTTTCAGATACGGGTTAAAGGGAATGATATTGCTTTAAAAATCGGAGGATGTGAAAATATGCCAGAAAATGATCAAAATATAAACAATTGCAATTTTTCTAAGTTTGAAAAAAATAAATATTTTTATGGAAAACTGATGACGGTTAAGGATTTTGAAACAGAGCAGCAGTATTTTGACGCAAAACGCTATCTTATTAACAGGCTGCTTCACGGTACTGGAATTGTATGCGGTCTTCAGAATGTAGAGATAATAAAAAAAGAAAATGAGCCACTCAAAATAAACTTTAAGGATGGAGGCATGGCTCTTGACTGCTGTGGGCATGAAATAGTTGTCCCTTCCAGTACTCTGGATAAAATAATTTTAGATGAAGCAGGCAGTCCTGTTTCTTCAAACTCTGTATCCAGTGAATTTTATCTTTATCTTAAATATAAGACATATTATGGAAGCTATTTACCTGTGGCTTCAAATTCTGCAAGTTGCGAAGAGAAATGCTGTCCTGGAAGAATCATTGATGATTTTGCAGTGGTTCTTTCGAACAATAGTCCTCATTCAGCAGGGATCTCTTGTCGCAAAGATTTTCCATTAGAGCCAGTTGATATCAAGGAAACGGTAAAAAAGTGGCTGAATAAACTTGAAAGAGATAACTGGTCCTGCCCATTATGTGTGGAAAACGAAGCAACCAAAGTTTTTCTTGCTTCTATCAAAAGTGACAATAATGGGAACTTTTCAGTAGATAAAGAGGCTACCGAAAAATACAGGCCTGCCATTTTCAGGAACGAAGAGTTATATGAGATTTTTAAATGCCATAGTGTGGATTCTAATAATCCTCATGGGGTTACTGCCTCTCAGGTAAAGGCACTAGAAAGTATAAATAAGGTTAGAAGAGACTCGGAGGGAAACATAAACCTTATCCAAAAAAATTCGATTGAAATTAGTCCCTATAAAGATGGAAACTATATTACTATAGGAGAAACCCACTCCTACGAAACCAATAATCCGCATAACGTTACAGCTAAGCAGGTAGGAGCTCTGGTTAGCGTTGAAGGGGTAAGCAATCCTGGAGGGAATATAAACCTTATTGCAGATAACTCAATTTCTATTAGTGCGGAAGATACGAACAATAGTATCACTATAGGAGAGACTCATTCTGCGAGAACGGACAATCCACATATCGTTACCGCTAAGCAGGTAGAAGCGTTGACAAATATAAACGGAGTATTCAATCCAGGTGGAAAAGTAGAACTTGTTGTTAATAAAGGTTCTATAGAAATTATCCCTGACAATATCCTGAAGCGAATTTTCATAGGAGAGACACATTCCTCAAGAACGGATAATCCGCACGAGGTTACCGCTACCCAGGTCGGGGCACTTAAAAGTCTCAATGGAATTAACAATCCCGGGGGAAATATAGACCTGATTGAAGGTATGAATATAAAAATAACCCCTAATGAAAATAACAATTCCATAACACTTGATTGTACTCTGGGGTTAGAGATCCAGCCAGCTGAAACTGAGCCAAAGAGCATCGGACCCGAAAACCTCGTCGGCACTTCAACCATGTATGCCCGCGCAGACCACGTGCACATGCTGGAAAACAATTCTGTGGACTATAATAAACTATCAGCAGGCCTTCAGGAGCAGCTGAGTATTCTTTCTATGTATCTGAGGGAAAGGGCTCTGAAATGCTCCGTAAGTAGTTTTAAGAAAATAGCAGAGGACTTTAATAATGAGAGAGCCCTTGAGATCGCGCTGAGTTTCAAAAAAGCAGTTGGAAAGAGGCTGTATGAAAAGGAAAACGATTTCATCCAGTTTTTAGGCGGTATGCAGAGCCCGATTGAGGTATGCGCCGAAGAAATTCGTGAACAGGCCGAGGAAGGATGTTTCGACGATTTCGCAGACTCTCTAAAAGCCCTTCAAAAAACGATTGGGGAAGGCATCTCCCTCAAAGTTGCTGCCCAGCAGGATGAAGTCTGTTTTTATGCTCTTGAACTGAAGCTTACTGTTAATAATCCCATGTATAAAGCACTGAATTGTATTGCAGTTAACTTTAGAAAAGTTGCCGATTTATTCAAAAGCGACATTGCCAGCAAAATTTCCTTTAGTTTCGAAAAAGCGATCGACAACAGGGTGTATGAGGACGGAGATAAATTCGTAAAATTCATGGCAGATTATCTCAAACTCCTTGAACAGCTCCCTGAAGAAATCTCACTTATTGCTACTGAAGACAGTATTAATAATTATATTCTATCTGTAAGAGAACTGGCTCATTCAATTGAGTCAAAGAACGCTCTCAAAATTGCTGACAGGTTGCAGGAAGTCTGTTCTCAAGCCAAGAACCTTGCAGTCAATACCGACCCTATAAAAAGTCCCATGTACAGAGCCTTAAAATGCGCCGTAGGCACCTACAGAGACGTCTCCCGGAAACTCGAAAGCGACATTGCAGACACAATTTCAGTAGAGTTCGAAAGAGCCGTAAATCAGAGGCTGTATGAAAAAGAAAATGATTTCATAGAATTCATGGAAGGAAGTATTAATTTACTGCTGAACCTTCCCGAAGAAATAAGAGATGCAGCCCTTGAAAAAGAACTGAATAACTATATTGCAGTTGCAAACGAACTCGTAACTGCGATAGAATCAGGAAACGCTCTCAAAATTGCCGAAAAGCAAGAAGAACTCTGTTTCTTCGCCCAGAAACTCGACCCTGCCAATTACATGTACAGAGCCTTTAAATGCACTGTCACAAGCTTTGCCGAAGTTGCCGATATCTTCGAAAACAGAACTGCCAAAGCAATCTCAGAAACCTTCGAAAAAGCCATAGACAATAAACTGTACGAAGAAGACCGCGACTACATAAAATTCATGAAAGAAAATCTTGAACCATTCGAAACCTTTGCAAAAGAAATAAAAGACCTTGCCACAAAAGAATCTCTAAATAATTATATTTCATCTGTGAGTAAACTGTTCCGTGCAATTGGATCAGGAGAAGCCCTTACAATCGCAGCCAGACATGAAGAAGTCTGTTCAGCCGCCAGGGAACTAGATATAGACCTGCACCCCTGATTTTTAATCAACTGTTAAACCTTCAGAAGAAGTTTGATTATGCCTGAACACCAGCAAACTCAGCAGTCCAGAGAATCAAAGCCTACTTTTCAAAAGCAAACAGCTCTCGTAAGCCAGAATTCTGTATCACATCCTGCCTCTATCATCCAGCGTGCCAGAATTAATCCTAAATCTTTGACTTCAGCGGATGTTTTGCAGCTTCAGCGTACTATTGGGAATAAGGCAGTTGGGGGATTGCTGTCAGAGATAAGAAATCCTTCAATGGTTCAACAGGTGCCAATTCAGAGGCAGGAAGTTCCTGAAGAAGAAACATGTCCTTCATGTGTGCAGAGGCAAGAAATCCCTGAAAAGGAAGAAACTCTACAAGGTAAGTTTGAAACTATTCAGCGGTTGGAACCTCAAGATGAAGAGAAACTTCAAATGAAATCCGTTGTGCAGAGACAGGAGATGCCAGAAGAAAAGGAAAAACCTCTTCAAGGCTTTTTTGAAAACGATGTTAAGCAAGCTACCTGTCTTTCATGCATCCAGAGAAAAGAGTTAGAGGAGGAAGAACCCCTTCAGACAAAGAGGGAGAATAATACCGGAATGCCCGATAGCCTCAAGGCTGGCGTGGAGAACCTTTCTGGAATTGATATGAGTGATGTGAGAGTACATTATAATTCCCCAAAACCAGCAAATGTAGGGGCTTTGGCGTATACACAGGGAACAAATATTCATGTGGCTCAGGGGCAGGAGAGGTATTTGCCTCATGAGGCTTGGCATGTGGTTCAGCAGGCGCAGGGTAGGGTAAGACCAACGATGCAGTTAAAGGAGGGAGTAGAAGTTAACGATGATGAGGAGTTGGAAAGGGAGGCAAATGAGAAGGGAAGTCGTGCATTAAATTTTGGTGAGCGGAATGGGCTAATAACCGCAATAATATCATCGTTTTCTAGCAGTGATAGAAATGGAATGAAAAATCCTGTTCAACTGATGAGACCGCATGAAGAAGATAAGGGTCGATTTTTCCAAATTAAAGTTCGAGGAGAAATAGTTATAGGTAAGTATATTAGATCCGAAAGTGAAGCCCATATTTTCGAATATCATCAAAAAGAAGTTCGAGTTAATGAATGTGATATACTGGGTTATAAGCCTACAGTTGGACTGATGCACCCACCTGGTAAGGTTAGGCCAGAGGAAGACAAGCTTAGCGGCCGTAGTGTAGTATTTTTATCTGAAGCAGATTTATCGGGAGTTATGGCACGTCAGCGTTCCGACCCCGCAATATTAGATGAAATGGTTGTGACTACATATGAACAAAAACCTGATTATAAAAGTTTTCCACAAAATTTTAGAGATCTAGAAAGTCAAGGTGTTCCAATATTAAGGGGTTTTAATGTAACGAAAAAAGAAGATTTGCTAAAGTTATTACTTATGAAGAGAAGAGCCCACATACATTTTCAATGTCCAAGAGTAACTCGTGGCACAAGGGGATATTCAACTCGAAAATTGGTTAGAGATACAGTGTATATACCTCGAAAAATTGGTCGTACAGACATGACTGTCAGTGTCACCGTACCAGACCCTTCTGTGTATAAAAAGCGCGGATTTCACAAAGGGACTTATGGTTTGGAAGGTGATTTTTTAGAACAGACTGAACGAGAAACTGGAATGAAGCTTTCAGGATCAAGTGAACCTAAAGACCTTACGAAATTTGGTTATACACATAGGCAGAACACTTGTGACTCTCCGGCAGAAGCTGCACATAAACTAAAAATGTATGAATTCAAAGCTCAAGATTCAAGCAGCGGAAGAGAAGGAGACGTAAAAATGGTTGATGGACCAGAAGAAGGTGAAGAAGCGGAGAGAGAATCATTATCTTGACTCCAACCACAAGCAGCAGTAGCCTCCCCGGTAGCTGCAGCAGCTGCAGCACCTACAGAACAAGAACTTAGAACAATATTAGATGCTTTTTATAATGATTTTCAACGAGAAACCGAAACTCAGCTGGAAAGAACTCGAAAATTCGCTTTGCAAAGAATCCAAGTGTTAAGTCGTATTAATAAAGGCTTAGCTGAATCTTATGAACACAAATTCGGATTAAACAATTAACAAATCAAATTGAGGGCGGCCACCCCACCGCAAACAGGCTGTCTCCACTGATGCCGTTTAAAAAATCCATACCGGCCTCTTCTCAGGGCTTCTCTACATCCACAGCCGTATAAATGACAACACCTCAAAAATTCTGGAATCAACTTCCTTTCTTTATGCCTTTATCGAACTTCTCATCGAAAACGGGCTTCTACAACAGAAGAACTTGATGACCGCAAAAGGCAGGTTGTAGAAAAGCTTGTTAAAAGGTTCGTTGATAGCGGACTAGGACTCATGTATCAGGACCCTGAGTGCGACAAATAAACTTTTGATAAGGAAGCGGATGCCGATTGCGAGAGCAGGCTGGATAAATGTAGAGCCCTGTGCTACAAATCCTGAACTGGCGGAAAGGATTGATAGCGATAATCGTAAACTCTACTCTTTGCAAATCAAATAAATTCAGGCGACTAATTTTCATTTATTTTTTTCTTCATTAAGCGGCTGAGTTATTGAGCCGTGCTGTTTTCTGGATTTGCCACTTGATATGTTATAAAGACGGAAAAAATGGCTGAATATTGTAATAGCTGCCAAAAAATCGGGAGCAAAGCAGACATGCTCGAATTCTTGAGAGTAAAAGCCTGGCTTCACTTCTTCAGGATCACCAGTCTGAATGAACGCAAAGAAGGGCAATCGGTGGGGAGATGAAAGAGGAACCAAGGAAGAAAAACTAAGAAAAAGCAACTATAGAGGGAAAATATGAGGAAAACACTTCTTATTTTTATAATTCTGTTTAGCGTATTCCTTGCAGCAGGATGTGCTGAAAATGCGGTGGAATCTACTGAAGGGGCTGTAGAGGAAGGAGCTCCTATGCTTGAAGATGGAATAACCGAAGAAGAAACTCCAGTTGATGATGTAGATCCAGTTTACCAGAATTTTCCATCTGATGTAGATACTGAAGAAGAAATCCCAGTAGAAGAAACAACTGAAGTTGAAGCCGGAACCGACGTTGAAGCAGTAACTCCGGATGAAGCAATTACTTCAGATGAAGAGGCAGTAGAAGTAATTCCCATAGTTAAAGAAGAACCTGAGGAAGGAGCTATTTCAGCCGGAGAAGTCGCTGAAGATGAAACCACCAAAGACGAACTCACCGAAGAAGATTACCTGGAAAAGTATCTTCAAGAATATGAACAAGAGGGAAAAATCGAATTCAATACACCTGAAAAAATGAAAGTTGGCGAATCTGAAATTTTTTCAGCGTACATTACCAGAAATATTTCTGAAAACATTTCAAAAGTAATTGGAAGTGATGAAAAGCTTCAATCCAGAAATATTACGGTAACACCAAAGATGAAAGTTACATTAAAAGGGGGCGGAGAAGGAAACTTCAAAATAGATCCGCTAACCGATGATGTTCAGCCCATAATAAGACAAAGAACCACTACGTGGAAATGGAGCGTAACACCACAAAAGTCTGGAAAACAAGCCCTTATTTTGAATGTCTATCTTGTAATTTCTTCGGATTCAGGTGAAACCATCAGGTACATAGATGAACTGGAGAATGAAATCGAAGTGGAGGTCAATCCATCTTATTTCTTTGAAAATAACTGGCAATGGCTTATAGGGACTGCAGTTACGATATTACTTGCACTACTTGGCATGTACGCCAAAAGTAAGTCAAAATAATAGTTGATTTCTATCTCTTTGAATATAACTGACTTTCCGCAGATATCTTTAAAAGAATAATATTTTCTTGTTATCGTTTTTGGAAAATTATTAGAAAATTTGCAGTTATTATCTCAACTGAATCTCCGGGAAATGTCCACTAGAAATTTTCAATGAAGGTAAAAAGTCGAAAGTTACGATAAAGTATCATATGGAGACGATTAAATGCCTGAAAGAGCTGTTGCAACTGCCAAAACACCGGAAGCAAAGCAAAAATGCTCTAATTCCTGCAAGCAAAATGTAGGATTTAATTCTTCAGGGTCCACTGTAGATATGATACTGCAACTTCAGAGAACTGCAGGTAATCGGGCAGTTCAAAAACTTATTAAAAAACAAACCTTACAGGCAGAATCGAAAATCGATCAGAAGATACAGGATTTAGACGACGATGAATTTGTTAATAAAACTATAGAAAGTTTCCAGGATCCTGTATTGAAAGACCAGATAGGCTCAAAAATTAATAGTCGTCGAGACTTTTTGCTTGGGATGCAGCAGTACTTGGGACCTCTTGAAAAAGTTATAGAGCACTTTAAGGCAATAAGGAAAGTAAACGTTCCAGGCCTTGTACATCTGCATGAGCAGGCAGCAATCCGTCTGGAAATGGTCTCCAAAGAGATGAAAGGCAAAATGCCCTCGACAACAGTTGCGCTTGGACTTCGGGGCCGATACAGCCCACACACGCGCAATTCGAAAGGGATTATGGCACATCCTCTTGGCTATGCTATTGACTACAGGCCTACATCCAATCCTCTAATTAAAGATCCCCGCTTGGTAAAACTAATCCAGATGCAAATAGGTGGCTCTATCAGCTTTGAACTTGGAATGGATCGCAAAAAACGCCGGGAACTTCTCAGCAAAATGGGATCTCAAACAGCGAAAGGGGGTATTGATCCTAAATCAGACCTAGGAACAGAAGCTGCTGCCTTTTTTAAACGTTTTGAAGCTGAATACAATCGGCTTTCTGAAGCTTCCAGGAAATTCACCACTGAACTGCCAGAGAAACTCACAGAAGCTAAAAGGACTTTGCAAAGAAACAGGGAAATTAACAAGCAGCTAAAGACGATAGAAAACAAATTAAACAGATTGAAGAAGTCTAAGAAAACTGATAAAGTAAAGGATTTACTAGCAGAAGCCGAAACTGAAAAACAGACATTGACTGAAGAAAAACAGAGATTAGAGACAGAAGTGGCTAATATAAAATCTGACCTGAATACTTTATTTAAGCCCTGGCTTGACAAAATAAAAGCCGAGATGGAAGCTGCCAAAAAGTCAGCAGGTGAAGTAGACCTCAAAACGCTAGAAATGCCTGCGAAGAAGGAAGCTGCTAAAGAAATTTCAAAGGCCACTTCCGAAAGCAAGAAATTGCTCAGAGACAAATTAAGAACAGAGAAATCAATAACCCTTCTGGAGCGCAAAATAAAAGGAGCTCAAAATGAAGCTTCAAAGTCTGAAAAATCCAAGCAGGCATTTTTTGAGAAAATTACCGCCTGGAATAATGAGATTACAAAGCTTAGAAGCCTTCTAGAAAAACAGAACGAGCAGCTTGCTTCGGTAAAAAATAGACTTGATGAAATGAGTCGCAAGGAAGAATTGCGCCCTATTAAAAAAGAATGGGACCTTCTGAAAAGCCTTGAAAAAGCCCTCAGTGAAGACGAAAATTTTGTATTCGCAGGTAAAAGGGCAGAAGAAAACCCATCAGTAATGCAGCTTATTGAAAACGGATTCTTCACTCCTGACCCAAAATTAGAACAAAACGAGGAATTCAACAGTAATAAACACGGATTTAATTTTATTTTTATGAAACTGATGGCTGAACACGGTTTTGAACAGGGGACAAACTGGAACCCAGGCGGGACTGACCCTATGCATTTCGAACTTGTAGAAGGAGTGGACTCCATTCCAATGGGAACTGAAAAGAAGAATCATTAATTTATCTGACTTTTATTTTTTACTGAGACTGCATTTAAGTTTTCTTTACTTCCAGAAATCCTTATACCAAACTAACAATAAATATTCAGATTTTTTCTGGCACCTTTTAACTTTTATTTGCCTATCCCAAAACTATTTTGGTCTTCATATCAACAAGAATTCTAAATGCCGCGCAGACCAGGTCTAATTTGGAGAAGCAGAGGAAATACTATGGATAAGGCAAAAGGCAGCTAAGCCCTTTTTACTACTGGAATTCAAAGAAGAAATTGTAGGAATTGCTGATAGAATAAAAGATGCTGGAGTAAATGTAACTCTGGAGTAGATTTTGCTTTGGAATACAAATTATGACCAGTGGAGTATTTATTGTCATCCTGATTACTGGCAATGTGATAATAGAGTTAAAAACGAAGGAAAGTCTCAACCATCAAAAGCGATCAAACCGGCTGGTGGAGGTTGTAGCAGCTTTTGTGCGTGGGATTAATGGGCTGGTGGAGATGGGAAACTGATATTCGGTAAAAGTGAGGACAATTTTTAACCAGTAAGTTCTGCAAAAAAACAACAAGCACCTTCTGAGAAACTGACACTGAAACAGGTTCAACTTTATCAACAGAATTACTGTCTCAGATTATTAAATTTCCAGAGCGGAAATATAATATTTTTGTGCAGAACTTGCCAGGGAAAAGTCAGCACAGGAAAATAACCGTCACCGTTTCTTAAATAGTAAGGAAGTGATTTAATGACCCCATCAGACAAAAATTCAGCCGATATAATCTCAAAAATCCAGAAAGACCTCTCTTCAGGGCTCCTATATACCCACAGCCGTATCAACGACAATACATCCAAAATTCTGGAATCAACTTCCTTTCTTTATGCCCTTATCGAACTTCTTAATGAGAAAGGAATTCTTAAAATAGAAGAGCTTGATGACCGCAAAAGACAGGTTGCAGAAAGGCTTGTAAAAAGGTTCGTTGATGGCGGGCTCGGCCTAATGTACCAGGACCCAGAATACGATAAATACACTTTTGACAAGGAAGCAAACGTTAATTGCGAGAGCAGGCTGGATACATGCAAAGCTGTATGCTGCAAATTACCATTTGCGTTATCAAGACAGGATGTAGAAGAGGGAATAATCCGCTGGGAGTTCGGCAGGCCCTATTTGATCGCGCACGGCGAGGACGGTTACTGCGTTCACTTGGACAGAAATACTTATAAGTGCACAGTTCGTGAGCACAGGACAGTCCCATGTAGGGGTTTTGACTGCAGGAATAATTTACAGTGGCATATCTGGGAAGATTATGAGAAGAAGATCCTCAGTCCTGAACTGGAGAAGAAGATTGACAGGGATAATCGTAAAATTTACTCTTTACAAATCAAATGAATTCAATAAGTAAGTTGCAGTTGACTCTATTTTTCAGATTATCTATTCTTAATAAGTTACCGGATTGTTCATGTTTTGTCATTGAAACCATGAGCCTGATATTCTCTAATTTTTTTCGGACATAGAATTGGCTCTATTTTCAACCCATAACTGGTTTTCACGTTCAATTACTTCATTTATTAAAACAAAAATTTTCTAATGCGGGGTAGAGTTATGACTGATGTAGAGGTGTCTCTAAACGATTACTGTAGTAAATACGAAACAATGGCCAAAGAAATCCACGAAGGCATGGACGAGGGTTTTAATGAAGGGCTCAGGGAAGGCATAAAGAAGGGTTTTGTAGCTGGCATCAGGGAATGCCTGGATAAAGGCTTCGACAACATAGAAGTGAAGTGTATGGAAGAGATCCTGAAAGATGCCTTTAAGACCTCCTCTGAAGAAACTACTCGAGTCAGGATCAAACGGACTGTCAGCAATAGATACAGGGAGAAGATCAGCCCTTCTTTTAAGCAGAAGATGGAGGAGGCATGTGACAAAGCGGTCGAGGAAATAAAGAACACTGATTTTGAGCTGGATAAGAGACCTGCTTCTGGCTTAAAAATCTGTGTTAATACATCCATTAAAAAGATAAAAGAGTGCATCGGCAGTGCATGTGCGGATATGAGAAAAAACTTTCCGACCGACCTTGTATTTGGTAGCTTTTTTGACAGCCTGCAGGCCGAGTTCGACAGGGATCTGGATGAGAACCTGAAGGCATGCGAGAAAAGGATCTTCAGAGAAATCGACCATAAAACCGAAAACCAGAGGGCTGATTATGGGCAACATTAAGCAGGATGTAAAGGAAAGTGTAAAGGTTTTCACCCTGACTTTTGTCAGTTATGTGGTCAAAGAATCAACTAAAAAGCTCATCAAAAGCCTGACACAGATCCAGAGAAAGATGCTTGAATCCAAAGTCAAAAACATGTCGGATGATCAGCTTGAGCAATATTTCGATAAAGATCCTTATTTCAAGAGTGAACTGGAAAATACTGTAAAATCTGTAAATCACATTCATCCAACACATCGGTCAGGGTCCTGGCTGGAGAACTTACAGATGGATTGTGAATCCTCCTGTATTCAAAACCTCATAAAGGCCTTAATTCAGCCAGTTACCAGGGTGGCATTTGCGGTCATAGCATGTATAGCACTAATGTCAATGATTGCTGTTCTCGCTGTAATCGCTCATCCTGATAATGTTTTAGAACCTCTGGTTCCAAACAGTAGCGAAGAAGAAATAGGTCCTGTTACAAGAGAACAAACTCCGGCTTCAGATCCTGTAGCAAACTTCAGTACCAATGTCACCAGAGGTTATACTCCACTTTCTGTACAGTTCATAGACCTATCGGAAAATGCAACATCAAGGGAATGGAACTTTGGAGATGGAAATAGTTCCACAGAGAAAGATCCAGTGCACACTTATTCTGTAGCAGGAAACTATACCGTTTCCCTCTCCGCAACCAATGAAAACGGTAATAATTCAACATCTGTTATGATAACGGTTCAAGGACCACCAGTTCCTCCATTAGTACCTGTACTACCTTTTGCAAGATTCATTAGCAGTACTACCAGGGGCTATGCTCCACTTTCCATAAAGTTTACAGACCAATCTGAAAATGCAACCGGATGGAAATGGGATTTTGGAGACGGAATTAATTCAACTGATCAAAATCCGACTCACAGGTACTCAAGCGCCGGAAAGTATACCGTTAACCTGACAGTAGCCAATGCAAATGGTATAGATTCAACTTTTGCCACAATAACAGTCCTTAAAAAACCGGTAATAATTTCAGGAGAGCTTGTGCTTCCTTTTGCAAACTTTATTGGTAACGTTACCAGAGGTTATGTTCCTCTATCAGTCCAGTTTACAGATCAATCGGAAAATGCAACGGAGTGGAAATGGAACTTTGGAGACGGAAACACTTCAACTGAGAAGAACACAACTCATACATACTCTGCAGCAGGAAAATATTCCGTTAATCTGACAGTAACTAATGAAAACGGCGCAGATTCGATGTCTGCCATAATAGCGGTTCTCGAACCACCAGTCCTACCCGCTGCAAACTTCAGCAGCAATGTAACATCAGGAAATGCGCCATTAACTGTCTCGTTTACTGATAGGAGTACAGGAAACCCTACAGTATGGAAATGGGACTTCGGAGATGGAAATACCTCAACTGGGAAGAGTCCAGTACATACATTCTATAAAGAAGGGACTTATACTGTTAACCTTACGGTAAGCAATTCAAATAGTACAGATTCAAAAAATGGTCCAATAAATGTTACTCCCGCTGTTTCTCCTATTTCGATAATACTTCCTGTTGCAAACTTTAGTAGCAATGTTACTCAGGGCTATCCTTCTCTTTCAGTCCAGTTTACAGACCAATCGGAAAATGCAACATCAAGGAGCTGGAACTTTGGAGACGGAACGAGTTCAACCGAGCAGAGTCCTGTACATACCTACTCTGCAGCAGGGAATTATACCGTCAGATTGACTGTAAACAATGAGGATGGTACAGATTCAAAAACTGCTACAATAACGGTTTTACAACATCCTGGTTATGTATATGTAACGAACTCCGACGATAATACTGTTTCTGTAATTGACATCGCAACAAAAAGGATTACAGATACCATATCTGTTGGAATCAATCCAGAAGGAATTGCAGCCGTATCAGATGAAGTAGTATATGTAGCTAACTCAGGTGACGAGTCGGATAACTCCAGCAGCATCTCTATAATCGACACGGCCTCAAAAATTGTTATAGAAACATTAAATATAGGAGGAAACGGTGGGCTTGCAGGAGTAGCAGTCAATCCTACGGGAACAACGGTATATGTGACGAACGCATGGGAGGATACCGTCTCTGTAATTGATACAGCAACGAGAGAAGTTACTGACATAATTGATGTCGATTACTATCCTGAAAGAATTGCAGTCACACCGGACGGAACAAAGGCATATGTAGCGAACTCTGGCTACGGGACTATCTCTGTAATTGACACAGGCACGGACAATGTTATCGATACAGTGTATGTAGGTACTAGTGAAATGAGCTACCTTGGTGGAGTTGCAGTCGCTCCTGATGGGAAAAAAGTGTATGTGGCGGTCTACGGCGATGGAGTTATCTCTATAATAGACACAGACACAAACACCGTTACCGATAATACGGTATATCTAGGTGAAGAAAGTGATCCCTGGGGAATTGCAGTCACACCGGACGGAACAAAGGTATATGTGGCGAACTCTGGCTACGGGACTATTTCTGTAATTGACGCAAATACAGACAACGTTATAGATAGTGTACTTCTAGGTGAAGAAAGTTATCCCAGTGCAGTTGCAGTTACGCTTGATGGAAAAGAAGTCTATGTGGTAAACAGTGGCAGAGGCACTATCTCTGTAATTGACACAACCACAAACAATGTTTCAGCCACTGTAGATGTAGGGGGTAATCCTGTTGAAGTTGCAATAATTAAGGGATGAGCCTATCCCAAAACTCGTGCAATGACGAAATGAGAGTTCCAATGTTGGTGTCAATAGTAGATTAGGCAATGTTTTGGGATAAGCTCGATAATAAAATAGAATAAAAATACGGGCACCTTAATAAAATTAATAAAGACATAAACAGAGTTACAGCTAACGAAGGAAACTGGCCTCAGCTTTCGGTCAGTTAATAGGCACTTTTCAATAAAATTACTGCCTTTTGATATAAAATGCAACAGCAGTTTCCTTCAACCTTCAAGATAGTGCTCTTCTGACAATGTAGTTTGTAGGCTTCTTACAGAAGTAATAAACATTTTAAGCTCTGATAGGTTAAGTTTTTGAAAATTTGCCAAGTTTTTAATAATTATTTGATGTGAAGAGCCGTGTTGCTAAATTTTTGAAGTGTTTTAAACTATGCTAATTCACCTTTTGGGGAAGTTTATTATGCCCGAGCAACAGCAATTGAAACAATCCAGAAAACCGGACTCTACTTTTCAAAAGCAAGCATCTCTCACAAGCCAGATGCATGTATCACATCCCGCCTCTATTATCCAGCGTGCCAGAATCAATCCCAAATCTCTAACTTCAGCGGATGTTTTGCAGCTTCAGCGTACTATTGGGAATAGGGCAGTTGGGAAACTATTGTCAGTGATCAGAAATACTCCAAAGGTTCAACAGGTACCAATTCAGCGACAGGAGATTCCTGAAGAAGAAACGCCTCAGGGGGAAATGGCTAAGACAATCCAGCGTCAAGAAATCCCAGAAGAAGAGGAACCTCTTCAAGGTAAGTTCGAAAATAAACCTGAGAAAACAACCTGCCCTTCATGTGTCGCAGATCCTATTATGCAGATGCAGGAAATTCCAGAAGAGGAAGAACCTCTACAGGGTAAGATGGCTGATCCTGTTCAACGGCAAGAGATTCCAGAAGAAGAGGAACCTCTTCAAGGGAAAATGATCGGGACTATTCAACGGCAAGAAATCCCAGAGGATGAAGAACCGCTTCAGACAAAGAGAGAAAATAACACCGGAATGCCGGAGAACCTCAAAGCTGGCGTGGAGAACTTATCTGGAATTGATATGAGTGATGTGAGGGTGCATTACAATTCATCAAAACCTGCTGAAGTAGGGGCTTTGGCATATACTCAAGGGACAAACATTCATGTAGCTCCGGGGCAGGAGAGGCATTTGCCGCATGAGGCTTGGCATGTGGTTCAGCAGAAACAGGGTAGAGTTAGGCCCACTATGCAGATGAAAGGTGTAGCAGTGAATGATGATATAATGTTGGAACACGAGGCGGATGTAATGGGCAGGGAAGTAGACCGATTAAACCCCAAATCGGAGGATTTCTATTTGAATCTGCCAAAACCATCTGTACAAACTAGACAAATACATCCCATAATACAAAGATTGGGACCGAATGTAGCAGCATCAGACCCTACTTTGGTAGCTCAATACAATTTTTTGTGTAACTCGAATGTATTCGGAATTCTGAATCGAAAGGTGACAACCACGCAGAATATAACGTTATTAAATTCTTCAGGTGCTGGTATTGCCAATCCGCCAACTGACTACAATCAATATACACACACAATTCGTGTACCTGTGATGGTTCCACCGGCTGCAACTGTTCCTCGGCCTCTTGCGGACATACGTGAAGATATATTATGGGAGATGCATAATGCAAGCATTCGTGGAGCTCATACACGTACTGGGAACATTTTTTTTGCTCCTCTTCCGGCAAACGCGTCAAATGAGGAAAGGAAAAAACATCCCTATTTAGTAGCAGCTGGTGCACTTAGCATAGAATGGGATGAGTGGATGAATGTAGTTGAACATGATATAAAGGCTCAGACGATCAATAACGATGTAAACATGCCGGGAGGCGCCGGTATTCATGTAACGCGGAGTTTTGCTCCTTCATTTGCTGTTCCTAATGCTGGTTGGTACTTATTTGAGAGTTATCTAAATAATCAAATAACCCAAGGGCATACACTTAATTATGATCCAAATGCGAACAATCCAAATTGGAAGGGAAGAATAATCCTAAACACTGTAAAGACTGCAGCTGCTCTAAGGATCACACAACAACAGGTAGCTGATTATATTAGTGGAAGAAGAAGAACCGTTAAGAGTGTAACCAATAATCCATTTAGATCTAGTCAAGTAATAAGATCTTCTATGAATTATAGACACTAATATGGTTGATATTTTCTTCCGAAATATATCTTTTGTAGCTCGAAAGCGCAGAATAAAGAAGAATAAAGCGCACATCAAGCTTTTTATAAACACCTTTTTTTTTGCAGATATCTGGAAAAGGTATCTTCTGGATTACAGATGTATTGAGATCTACGAAAAGTCAGATTATAAGAACATAGCTATTTGCTGTTAATTTGTTCCTTAGTATCATTAATATATGGTAGTAAGTGAAAGTAGCTACTCAACAAGTAGTCACTTATGTGACGAACGCTGTGAATAAGTTGAACACTACAAAATATTTCCATAAAAACCTCTCCTCAGGGCTCTTATATACCCACAGCCGTATCAACGACAATACATCAAAAACTCTGGAATCAACTTCCTTTCTTTATGCCCTTATTGAACTTCTTAATGAGAAAGGAATTCTTACAATAGAAGAACTTGATGACCGCAAAAGACAGGTTGCAGAAAGGCTTGTTAAAAGGTTCGTTGATAGCGGACTCGGGCTTATGTACCAGGACCCAGAATTCGACAAATACACTTTTGATAAGGAAGTGGATGTAGATTGCGAGAGCAGGCTGGATAAGTGCAAAGCCATCTGCTGTAAACTTCCTTTCGCACTGTCAAGACAGGACGTGGAAGAAGGAATCATCCGCTGGGAGTTCGGCAGGCCCTATTTGATCGCGCACGGGGAAGACGGTTACTGTGTTCATCTGGATCGAAAAACCTACAAATGCACAGTTCGTGAGCACAGGACAGTGCCTTGCAGGGGTTTTGACTGCAGGAATAATGAACAATGGGATGTCTGGGAAGATTATGAGAAGAAGATTCTCAATCCTGAGCTGGAGGAGAATTTACTCTTCCTCAAATCAAATAAATCCAATAATTAATTTAGGTTATTTTTCCCATAAAACATAGCAAAATTAATTAGTTTTCTATCAATTTGAGATCTTTCTTTCCTTCGATTTTCAGCAACTGATACCTACTGAATCCGGGATTGAAAGGATTTGAAAAAGGTTCTCAAGTGAATTTCTATTTTCAGCTACTGTACAATAAAGTGTCATATGGAGACGATTAAATGGCTGAAAGAGCTGTTGCAACTGCCAAAGCACCGGAAGCAAAGCAAAAATGCTCTAATTCCTGCAAGCAAAACGTGGGATTCAATTCTTCAGGGCCTACTACTGATATGATATTGCAGCTTCAGAGAACTGCGGGTAATCGGGCAGTTCAGAAGCTGATTAAATCAGGAGCCTTACAGGCTAAACTTAGAATCGGTCAGCCTAATGATGTGTATGAACAGGAAGCTGATAAGGTCGCAGAGCAGGTAATGAGGATGCCTGAACCTGTTATCCAGATGCAGAATAAACCGGATGAAGAGGAAGAGAAGCCCATTCAGGCTAAACCAGTTGCCGATCAAATTACTCCATTAGTTCAAAGACAGGCTGAAGAGGAAGAAGAAGAGTCCGTTCAGACTAAATTAATTACTCCGGAAGTCATGCCTCAACTTAAAAGGCAACCCGAGGAAGAGGAAGAAGAAAAAGAGGAACCTCTCCAAACCAAAGAAATATCGGGGCAGAATGCTGAAACTACACCAGATCTCGAATCTCGTATCAACGCTATCAGGGGTGGTGGACAGCCTTTGGCGGAGTCGGAGCGAGCTTTTTTCGAGCCGCGTTTTGGTCACGATTTCAGCCATGTGAGGGTGCATACTGATGCACAGGCAGCTGAGACGGCTAGGGTGGTGAATGCGCGGGCGTTCACGGTGGGGAAGGATGTTGTATTTGGTGCGGGAGAGTATGCCCCGGGAACATCTAAGGGCCAGATACTATTGGCTCATGAACTCTCCCACACGGTGCAACAAAAGACTACAAGTTCAGCAGATTCCTTCTCTGGAACTATCTATCGCTCTCCAGAAACGAAAAATAGTCCTTTGGTTCCTAAAATGGAAGTGAGGTTGAGTGGCGAAGTTATCCAAGTGATTGTGCTCGGACAGACACTTGCCATCCTCAAAAGACCAGATGGAGAGAGTACATCATCCCGGTTTCCAACAATTCAAGATAAAATGGATGAAAATAAAAGACGCTATGGGTTGCGAATTGAATGCCCAAAGGGATGGACTTTGAGTTTCATTGATAGTGGAATTCAGGCCATGAATCGTATGATTCCTCACTGGCAGGGGTACCTCCATGGTATCATTAAAGGGGTTGAAGAACCAAATGATCAGCATATTTTTGCCTACTTCGGCCAGAAAGTTCCACAAGTAGCTCCAAAAACAACTCAATCAACCTCTAAAACTGCACCAGAAAAACCAGATTCTCCTTCTCCTGATAAATCGTCTTCACTTCCTTCAGAAAAGAGTCAAACTGAAAATGAACCTGATAATGCTGATATATCATCTAAAGTTCCGGAAACTGAGGGGAAGAACGAAGAGAATAGGACCTCGATTACGGGTAGCCTGACAAAGGATATACCCAGACCTGTAACCGATAAAAGCAATTCCAAGTTTACTTTAACAGTTAATGATCCGCCGCTTGGTAAATATTATTACTTCAGATGGTCTATTAGGGATGCAAAAGATAATGCATATAGAATGTTATCCGTCGATAATAACACTGAAGTTTGGTCATATAGTCATTCTAAACACACTTACATAAACGACCCCTCGTTGCTAGCCATGCTCAACAAGAATGCTGGACTTGGTTGTCAAGTTTTAGTTCGAGTGCTCGAAACAGATTCTCCAGAAATCCCCTCTTTTTATTATCCCATTACAGAAACAAATTCTCGTGTGTTCAGGATCAACTTCGACTATCTACCAACACCAAACAAAGAAAAGATTGACAATGTCTTTGAACACCTACAAAAAGAAGAATGGGATGTCGATGATTTAGCCGTCAAGCTTTCAGATAGTGAAATGATTTCCATTGAGTTAAATAAGCGCGTAAGTCTAATAACCTATATTGCTAAAGGGTATCTGGTTGGTGATGAAGATGAAACATCTATAATTAGACTCATTGCAACAACACCAAGCCAGGATACTAAAGAGTTATTCAATAACTTAAATGCAGACAATGGGAAGTTGTACAAGATACTTGAGAAGGTACTAGATGGGGAGAATTATAGAAAGTACCATCAAGTTTTAAGAAGTAAGTTTTCCGAGACAATGGAGCCAGAGGAAGCTTTGACAAGGGCAAGTAATGCGCTAGTTCTACCGTGGGCAAGTCCTGGAGTAATTCATTCTTATTGGAATCGTCGCTTTAGCTATGAGGACGTATCAATTAACGACAGCGGAAAAATACATTTAGAGTATTGGGTCACATCAGGTCTAACTTTAGGCATGGGTCCAAAATTTCATGTACCGAAAGATCTTGATCCCAATGAGTTGATCGGTGTACACTTTTATTTCGAAGAAGAGGAAGTTGGTGCGCCTAAGGGTAAAACGATATACATGCCTGCAATTAATTTTTTAAGTCTTTACAATAAGCAATTTCGACAAAATTTAAAGCTCGTTGGCGATATCGCGTTATTGGGTTTAGGTGGTATGGGAATTGTTGGGGCTGCCACTAAACTTGGTAAACTCGTTGCCGTACTAGAACTTGCTTTTGGAGTAACAGATGTAGTCATCAATGAATTTCGCAGTGATATAGCTGAAACTGAGGCTGGGAGAAATTTCCTCAAGGCTTGGGATACAGTATCATTTGTGGTTGGAGCATATGGAATTGCACGTGTAGCATTGAAACTACCTCAGGTTTTCAAAGGACTCAAAAATGCCTACATAGAGTTTAAGGAGTCAAAACCAAATCTCAAACCAAACGATCTCAAAAAAGTAGAAGATAGTATAAATGATGTTCTGAAAAAGGCTGAAGATACGGTCGACGAAGCTAAAAAAACTGCCCAAGCAGGAACAGAAGCCAAAGGTGCGACTTCAGGAGGGAAAGAATCTACTTCGGAGGGCTTTAAGCCGCCGGCATCAGAAGCTAAAACACCTGCACCTAAACCAGATCCAAAGTCTGCAGCCGAAACACTAAATGTACAAGAGCCAGCAAAGATATCTACACCGGGTAAAGGATCTGAAGTTCCACCAGATCTTGTACCGTCAAAAGCTCCAAAAGATGCTACATCACATATTGCTAAACAAGTTGAACCCTCAAAGGCTGAAAACATCCAGAACACTGCTAAGGCAGAGGTAGAAGCTAAAGTAAAAACAGAAACTAAGGCTAAAACAGAGATAGAAACAAAAGCAAAGACAGAAACAGAACTAAAGATAGAAGCTGAGCTTGAGGCTAAGGTTAAGAAAATTCAACCTTTAGAACAACAACTCTCCCAGAATCTTCGACGACAAGCTGAACTTGAAAAAACTATAAAGAAAGAACATGAGTTAAGAGTCGAGTTATATAAGAGGTACCAGAAAGCAACAAATAGTCAAGAAGCAGAAGAAATGCTGCAAAAATCTCGAGAGGCTAATAAACGTAGAGAGGATTTAGTAGATCAATTGGAAGATCTAAAAGCGGATGAAAGATCACTGAGGCAGGATATTGGGAAAGTAAATAAACAAATTGGCGACCTTAAAAAGGAGTTAGATTCTCTTCATATAGGGCCTGGACCAGGTGAACCACATGGAGGTGCGTATAAAGATGTACCGACTGCTGGAGGTGAACGCCATCATATACCTGCAGATTCAATAAGTCCATTGAGTACGGATAAAGGTCCTGTAATCTGGATGGAAGTTGAAGATCACACAAAAACGAAAAGTTGGGGATTCTCTAAATCCGCTATAGATTATAGAAATAAGCAAAGGAAATTGATTGACCAAGGTAAATTCCGTGAGGCAGTACAAATGGATATTGATGATATCCGTCAAAAATTCGGATCAAAGTATGATAAAGGCATCGAAGAAATGCTGAAATATCTAGATTCACTTAAACTCTAAAATTTAAATATGAGGTAAGAAATGGAATTTGATATAAAACCTTATACAGGGGTAGGACCAATTACTTTTGGCATGTGTCGAGAAGAAGTTCGACAAGTACTCAGCGTAAATGTAGAACCTGTAAACAAATCTAATGAAATTCCTGCAGATTTTTTCCGAGAACTTGGAATTTTTGTTTTCTATAAAGAATCTGGTATTTGTGAAGCCGTGGAATTTAGTGGGCCAGCCTCTCCCAAGTTTAAAAGCTATTACTTTTTAGGGCGTCCTTATAGGGAGATGGAGCTATTAATAAAGACTTTGGATCCCGAAGTCGTGTTGAATGATTCTGGTTTGATATCCTGTGAATTCGGGTTTGGACTATATGCTCCTTCAGCGAGGAAGAAACCGGATCTACCCATAGAAGGGGTGATTGTGTTTGAAAAGGGTTACTTCCAAAAATAGAGTCGTGGCTTGATTTTTGATGTGGTGAGATTATAACTTGTATGCTTTTAGGAGTCATTATGTAGCTCCTAATCGATATAGTTGAAATATCTAACCAGCATATTGATTTGTGATCCACCAATAATCGTTGATATTTTCCAGAGTATTCACATATTACATTCTGCTTACATTTTCTTCTTTGACGATCTCAATTTCCTGTACGCGGTAAACTTAGAAAGCAAATGCAGATGAAAAAGAAGTATTCAAAGATAAAATATCAACCAGTGAATAAGGCACGGTCTGAGGTTATGAGAGGTAAATAAATGAAAAACATAGCAAATAACAAATTTTCGAAAAACTTGAAGATTACGGCAGTTTTCGGTCTTGTTTTTGCTATTATCCTTTCCGGCTGCGTTAATAACGAACAAAATGAAACGAACAATTCTGAACAGAATAATAGATAATACAACCGCAGAAACAGAGAAGTAATAACTGAAGCTGACAACAGAATAAGCATAAATCTCAGAAATGGAGTAAATTTTTACCTTAAACTAAGGGAAAAACCGTCCACAGGCTATTTATGACAACTCAATGTGAGTGAGGGTCTCAGCATTCTCAGCGACAAGTATACTCAGGACCTATCTCCGGAAGAAATGGAAGGTGTTCCAGGGACTCGTCAATGGGAAATAAAAGCTGTTACTTCAGGCAACCAGCAGGTAAAAAGGGATATATAAACATTCCTGGGAGGATACAACCGGGACTGAGGACAATCTCACACCTAACATTGAGTTGTCTGAAATATATTTCTCTTTTTTTCCCCTTCTCTTTCACCCTTTTTTATCCAGATTTTTAATTCTTTTACAGCGAGTTATTAGCTTTATAGAAGTGTAATAATGCCCATTACTGTTTGTAATAATTAAGAAGTATTTTATACAAGCATACTTATTCCAAATAATATAGAACAATTCCAAATATTTGGGACAACATTCGTAAACTTCAATATTTTGTATATTTTTTTAATGCTGTTATATGCCAGCAGAATCAATGATACAATGAAGGTTCCAAATTGTGAAAACGCAGAGTTGTTCTGTTTTGTATCGAATAAATCTAAATGTGTGGGGTAATGAAATGTTTGGTATACCTGGTACGTATGAAAAGGTAATAATCCCGGAAACGGGAGAATGTTTCGGAACTGGATGGCTTTCTCCAGTGCCGTCTTTGAAAGACTATACAGACGAAAGTGATCAAATTCCCGAGTTTGCAAAAGAGCTTGGGGTCCAGACTCTCAAAAAAGAACCTGAAGAACAAAAACTGCCTACTTCCATAGACCTCAGGAAATGGTGTTCGCCGATTGAAAATCAGCTCCAGCTGGGTTCCTGCACTGCTAATGCAGGAGTGGGAGTTGTTGAATACTTCCAGAGGCGGGCTTTCGGAAAACACTTCGACGGATCAAGACTCTTTGTCTACAAAACAACGAGAAACCTGATGGGAGTTCAGGGGGATACCGGAGCTTTTCTCAGGAATACAATGGGTGCCATAGCCCTTTGTGGTGTCCCTCCCGAAAAGTACTTCCCTTACACAGACAGGAAAGAACCAGGACCTGCAGGGGAACGGACTTTTGATGACGAACCTTCAGGCTTTGTATATGCTCTCGCCGACAACTTTGAAGCACTCAAATACTTCTGTCACGACCCGCAGGGCATGACCATACCACCCAAAGATGTCCTCTTCAGCGTCAAAAAATATATTGCGGCAGGGGTCCCTTCAATGTTTGGTTTTTATGGCTTCCCTTCCTTCACCAAAACAGATGTTAAAGGTGGAATTCCCTTCCCTGGCCTCGATGAAAAGGCAGAATGGGGCCATGCAGTAGTTGCAGTTGGCTATGATGACAGTATGGAAATTAAAAATACCCTCGCCAACAAAAAAACCACCGGGGCTTTGCTGATCCGTAACTCCTGGGGAACAGGCTGGGGAGACAAAGGATACGGCTGGCTACCCTACGATTACGTCACGAGCAGGTTTGCAGAGGATTTCTGGTCTCTTATCTCACTTGATTGGATTGAGACAGGGAATTTCGGGCTTGATCTTTAACGGTTTAAGACCGCAAGCTTGCAAAACCTGCAAAACTTACAAAACTTGCAGTCCAAACCTGTCTGGGTCCGGCACTAAATAGAAGACATTGAATGTCAGAACAACAGAAAAATTGTTTTGTCCGTTCACCTTTCTCGTGCAGGAGATCTTTAGTGGTCTCCTGAAAAAACGTCATTTGCATAACGAAGCAATAAATTTTAAACTGTTGACTTGAAGTACTTCTTAAACGTCTTAATAATACTCAATTACTTAACGGGGAAAATGTACTGTAAGCTGCCAGTTTACGTGTCTGGCTGACTTCTTTCTCAATGTAAAGAAAAAGGCTTGATACAAATTAATAAGAGCATGCTTATTATAGTTAAACGCCGCAGTTATTATTGGGGAGTTTATGACAACACTGAACGATCAGGATAGGGGTCGCACCGTAGATGTAAAGGCGCAAAGTTTTTTAACTGTACGTTTAGAAGAAAATCCTTCTACAGGCTACGTATGGAAGGTAGAGAATGCTGAAGGGCTGGAAATGTTAGGCATCAGTTTCGAAAGAGGAAGCGGTTCAATTGGTGCAGCAGGCGTGAGGATATTCCAGTTCCGTACGTCGGAAGCTGGATCTCACAATCTAAGCATTAAAAAATGGCGTGAGTGGGAAGGAGAAAGTTCGATTATAGACCGTTTTCATGCTGTTATTGTGGTGAAGTAATTTATTCCTAAAAAAATCATATAACAATGCTAAAAAGTACTAAATTGTTCAAATACTTATACATCTTCTTTTCACCCAGAAAAAGTCAAATAAAAACTATTTTCACATTTGTCTGATTAATTTTTGCGTTATTTTCTTCTATCCTTTTTAAAATTCTCTTTTTCCATGTTACTAATAACGGTTGACTGAATTCCAGCATGGAGAAATTTTGGTAAAATCAACATTTTGGTAAAAAAGCGGGGATGTGAAGGCCTGGCCGCGCTGCCAGCAAGTCTGGATCCCGATCTTCCTGGATTTGGACCCTTTGGCACAGCCGGGTATCACTGCTTCGATCCTTAGAATCAAGCTTACGTTCGCATTGCTGCCATCACTGCACTGCGGAGGGATTATCCTGTTCTGCACTGCGGGCGGCAATATGTTCGTAATATTTCCATTTCGGGCCAGCCTTTTGCGCTCTAAGGATCCGGTGAAATTGTTGCGTGGCCGCGAATTTTGGGCGATGAAGAAATGGTGTGCATTCTCAATGCGCACGGTGAGGCCAGTCGAGGAACCGATGTGATGATGCCGGTCTAAACTTGCCCGGCAGCACCTTGACGGTAGTGCTTAACATGGCTCAAACCGCCAATCCCACCTTCTACACCGGTGCTCATCCGATCGGATCGCGCCTGCCAGTTCACCGCACGGCGGACGGAACGGCCTATGTGGAGATCTTTACCTATTACCTGTGCAAGAATATAAATGAGAGCCAGTATACGCTGACCTATAAGGAGCTGCTTACTAGGGTAAGGGCTGATCTCAAGAAGGGTAAATACTCTCAGACACCACAGCTGGAGACAGAAGCCACCAGGAGATCTTCCCGCCTGGGATGAAACCGGGATATGATCTATAAAGAGTGAAAAAAAGCATTATTTTGAACTGACCCAAAACTTGTTTGCTCTTAATCAACCGGCTCTTCCAAAGTTTGTTTTGTGGTTTTTTTAGGGTTGTCAACGTAACCTTGCAATCGTTGCTCAACTGTTTTTAAAGTAATGAAACCATGAAAAATGACTGTTTAACTTCTTATAACGTTATTCTAAAATTTGGAGAAAAATATGGCTATAATGGCCAAATATATGCATGAAATTTCTGCGTTTTTTAAATAATTCGTTATTTAACTAGCGTAGAGTAAAGTACAGAAAGGAGAGAAATTTAGTATGCAGATAATGGGATTAGGGATAGATTACCAAACTGGTGAATTACTTGTGAAGCCTATGGACTCAACAGCCTTTGCTAGGAAAATTTTGGAGTCACTTAATAAAAACAGCAAAGATTTTACACAGCTGGCAAACGTAGGCAGCCAGACTTTAACATTCAGGGGAGAAGTAGAGCGCAGACCCGTTGACCAGGGAAATCCCAGGGAAGCGGGCTGGACATACATTGTAAATGAGAACGATCCCGATAGGGAAGAAATTTCCAAGATACTCAGACCATTGGCTGAGTATAGAGGCATGAAAGACCCAGAGTCTCCGATGGTCTTCAACGGAGAGGCTGAAGAAGAGTGGTTTGACTGGCTACAGGATAACTATTATTCTGTAGAACACATGGAGAGACCTTACTACATCGCCATTGTAGGAGGACCAGATAAGATCCCATTCAAATTCCAGTCCCTTCTGGATATGGCGACAGCTGTGGGAAGGCTTGATTTTAATTCCCTTGATGATCTTAAAGCCTACGTCGAAAAAGTAATTCGACTTGAGGAGATGCCAGAGCCCGTTGTTGACCGCAAGGCTCTGGTATTTGCACCTGACTATGGATCTCAGGATCCAACTCACTTCAGTCGTCTTTACATGGCCGAACCCTTAGCTGAGTACATCTGCGATAACTGCCAGCTCCAGACTTCGACCATGTCAGGAGATATGGCTACTAAAAGTAAGCTTACATCTGCCCTTCTGAGTGAAAAACCTGCTCTTGTCTACACTGCCAGTCACGGAATGGGAGCTATAGGTCAACCCCTGGATATTCAAAAGAGATTCAACGGAGCCATTTGCTGCCAGCGAAAAGAGGGTGACCCCTTGGGTAAATGGCTTTTTACGGCAGACGATGTACCTCTTGATAGACCTTATCTGGAGGGATCTGTTTTCTTCCAGTTCGCTTGTTTTGGGTACGGGACTCCCGCTGAGAGTGATTATTCCCACTGGCTTGATAAACCCGAGTTAAACTGTGAACAGGATTTTGTTGCAGCACTACCTAAGAAGTTGCTCTCTCACCCCAGAGGTCCTATAGCCTATGTAGGACATCTGGACACGGCTTTTCTACATGGCTTTGATGATCCCAATAATCCTTATCCAGCAGGGCGCTGGCATTCACGCATGTCACCGTTTATCAAAGCCGTTAACGGTCTGCTATTTGATACTCAGCCGATCGGCCTGACAATGAATGAAATGAACGCACGTTATGGAATAGGTAATGCTCAGCTTAGTAACTTCTTAGACCAGGTACAGAGAGGAAAGAAAACCTTTGAGGCTTACATTAACTGGTTAGTTGATACATTTATAACCCGTAGTGATGCACAGAACTACATGATCTTTGGAGACCCTGCGGTCAGACTTCGCATACCTTCCGCAGAATAAAGGAATCTATGTTTAAGAAAAAACTTTTCAAGTTGTCGATTTTTAATTGTAGACGAACCAGAATAGCGAGAAAGTTCAGTGAGACAATAGTCTCAAAACGTTTTTTTCAAAGAAATCTGCTCAAGCATTAATATTAGTGCTCAAAATTGGAATGCAGATATAAAAAACGCCTATAATATATAAAAAAAGTACGAAGGAAAATATATTAAACTTGATTATTTTTGATCAATATTTTGTAAAGGTGAAAGAATGGAACTATATTTCTATCCAGAAAAAACAGAAGAAGTAACAAGAGCTTTTACTAGAGGAAGTACGGAAGATAGCTGTCTTTTCAAGCTGACAGAGATCTTGAATCATTTAAAAAGCGATATAGAGGAAAGCGGCTTGCCGAAATGGGAAATTACGCTTAAAGGTTATATCGAGGTATCTTCTGGAGGAATACTGCCCGGCGGAAAAAACGGGTTTGAAGCTACGATAACACTGACAAGCCCCTGAAAGGAAGGAGGAAGAAAAGATGGTGAATGGTTCAAGTGAGACATCCGAACTGTATGCACTGCTGATAGGCATTGACTGCTACCTTCCAAACAGGCTCCCCGGAGGCGGCTATTATCCCTCCCTTCACGGATGTGTGCGTGATATCAATCACGTGGAAGAATTTCTTAAGCACAGGCCAGGACTACCTGAAAAGAATATTTTAAAGTTGACTGCATCCAATTCTAGTTCTAATGAACCTTCAGAGCCGAAGGATAAGTGGCCAACCTACGAGAATATGGTCGCGGCTTTCAAGAAACTTACTGACACGGCAAAAAGTGGAGATCAGGTTTACGTTCACTATTCAGGCCATGGAGGAAGGTCAAAAACAAAATTCCCTGAACTTAAGGGGCCAAACGGGCTAGATGAATCACTCGTACCGACGGACATAGGTAATTCGGAAGCTCGATATCTTCGCGACATTGAAATTGCTTTTCTACTTAAGGAGATGGTAGACAAGGGTTTAATTGTCACAATTGCATTTGATAGCTGTCATTCCGGCGGCGCAGCTCGTGGCGGAAACAAAGCTGCTATTCGGGGTTTGGATATAGTTGATACAACAGAAAGGCCAATGGAAAGTCTTGTAGCTTCAGACATGGAGCTTGTTGATACCTGGCTAAGTCTAACTCAGGATGCCAAACGCGATGTCAATTTGGGAAGTAAATGGCTTCCAGAAACTAATGGTTATGTTCTGCTGGCTGCCTGTCGTCCATCAGAGTCTGCATGTGAGTATCCTTTCGAGGGCACGGAAATGAACGGTGCGCTCACCTACTGGCTGCTTTCATCACTTAATGAAATGCACAATGGTATGGGCTATGGAATTACCTATAAACAACTTCATGATCGAATCCTTGCCAAAGTACACGGTCAGTTCGCAAGTCAGACACCCATGCTTGAAGGTGACGGAAGTCGAATTGTTTTTGGCAGTGACCATATGCAGCCACAATATGCTGTTACAGTAATGAAAGTGGATCCGGAAAAAGAGGAGGTATTGTTGAACGCCGGTCAGGTTCATGGCTTAAAGAAAGGCTCAAAATTTGATATTTACCCGCCAGATACTGCGGATTTCACACAGATGGAAAAACGTCTGGCTAGTGCTGAGATTACAGAGCTCGGCTCCACCGATTCATGGGCTAAGTTTTCGATACTCAATAGTAATACTATTATTCAGGGTTCCCAGGCGGTACTGCACGATCCTGGATCCGTGCAACTGGTAAAGAAAGTTCATCTGGTAAACCGTGAAGACCTGCCCAAAGAGATTAACCAGAACGCAGCGCTGGAGACAGTTAAAAATGCCCTTGAAGGAGCCAAATGGGTTGAGCTGGCAAAAGATAATGAAAACGCTGAATATCAGGTAGCTGTTAATGACAAAAGCGAGTTCGAAATATGGGACCGTGTAGGACAGGCTTTTGAGAATCTGAGGCCTCCGCTAAAAATCAATGATCCCCAATCTGCTGCAAAGCTGGTACATCGTCTCGTTCATCTGGCAAGGTACCACACAATAGGTCAACTGTCCAATCACGATATCAATTCTCCTCTTGCTGGTAAGCTTGTGGTCGAACTGACTGGCATTCAAAAGGACTATGACCCGGCCGATTTAACACAGCCTCAGCCCTTCGAAAACTCCGGTAACATCCCGGTCCTTAACGTTGGCGAATGGACTTTCCTGCGTATACGGAATAATTTGCCACGCGGACGAGAGAATGACTCTTCCCGAATTCTCAATATCGCAGTACTTGACATGAAACCTGGTTGGGGAATCAGCCAGATTTACCCCTCAGGAATAGAAATTTTTAAGTCTCTCGACCCCGAAAGCGAAATAACATTATCTCTCCAGGCCAGTCTTCCTGCCAATTACGAAAAAGGTAAAGACACAATCAAAGTTTTTGCAACTCTCGGGACCACAAACTTCCGCTGGCTTGAACTCCCGTCCTTAGACGAAACGCGCCAGAGAAGTGCGACTACTCGAGGAGGACCAAACAGTCTGCTTGAAGAACTATTTGTCTCTATCAGCGAAGAGAGACCAGTTTCACGCGACGCCAATCTCGCAGCTTACACAAGCAAGGAATGGGTTACAGCACAGGTAGAAATCAGTATGCAGAAGCCATAATCCAATGTAGGTGCCTACGCCTGAGAGTAAATTTTGAAAGAGATGAGAGAAATCTTGGAAAAGCCAAAACAACTCTTCAAACATGTCTTGAAAAAGGAGCGCCACTGGGACATGAAGATGAAGTAAGAAAATTCGTGAAATCGCGTATGGAACGCATATCGACGGGAGTTTGAGATTGTATGAATTTTCGGGATATACTGGTCAAGAATTTATGAGGTAAAAGAATATGGTTGAAGGCGGTTCAAGGGATCTTATACCCGTTCAGTCAAGTGTAGGTTATATCGGCAGGGGACGTAATATCGTCACAGTTATTGGGATCGATAACTATGTGAATTGGCCTAAGTTACACAACGCAGTCAGCGACGCTGAGGGTATACGAAAGCTATTTGTCGAAAAACTTGGATTCTTGTCACCCATACCTCCGCTCCTGAATTCTGATGCCACACAGAAGAAGCTTACGTCACTTGTGCAGGATCAACTTTATAATGTGTTAAAACCTGATGATGCACTTGTTATCTTCTTCGCAGGTCACGGACACACGCGCCTGCATCAGATACCCGGGAAGACAACTGAGACAGGTTACATTATCCCGGTTGAAGCACAGATCGACCAGTGGAGCGATTACATCAAAATTGATTCTTTTCTCGAAGACATCAGTCAGCTTCCAGCACGACATATTCTGGTGATTCTTGATGCCTGCCATAGTGGTTTTGCTTTGGGAAATGCAATGAAGAAGTACCGTTCAGCAGTAACATATAAAAAGGATCTACTAAACCATGTGAGTCGCAAAATCATTACTTCTGCAAGGCGCGACGAAGTTGCACTTGATGGCGGTCCTATCGAAGGTCATTCACTTTTCACAGGTACTCTTGTACATGGGCTCGATTGTAGGAAAGCTGACCTAGATGGCGACGGTTTGGTCACCTCTTCAGAATTAGGTTTATATTTACAACAGCGAGTAGGGCAGGCATCAGCATCAGAACAAACGCCAGACTTTGGTTGCTTTTACTTCGATGACCGTGGAGAGATGGTGATTTCGCTGCCCGTCGAGATAGTAGTTCCGGCGCCCAATAAGATCGTAATTCCCCCACGCAACAAGATGTTAATTTCGCCGCGCGATGATCAGAAATTTGAAGAAGTGCAAGGACTTGATTTTCTCCCACTTCATAAGCTTGGAGCTAGGGAAGATAAACAGAACCCGAAAGTCATCAATTTTGGACTTTTTTTGCCTGGAATATCGGCAGAAGAAGGCTATAGACTGAAAGTAAGAATTATTCATGAGAAGGATCGGTTTCTTCATGATATATCCCCCTTTGACTTCGAAATGGAGCATTCAGAAGAGTTCGAATATGGGGATTACTGGTCTGCAGCAGTAAATATCGAATCCAGGGATAAATCAAAACCGTATTCGGTATGGGGAACTCCTGGAAAATATGTTTATCGTTATTGTCTTGAAAGGCCTAATAAGAAAGATCCAATTGACTGGATTATCGATCCTTTCGCCAGAGAGTTTGGAGACGACAAGTTGTCCGCTTTCATCCTCGGGTACGAACCTTATGAATGGAGCGAAAATGAACATCTCTGGAAAACACCCTCATTAAACGACATCATTCTCTACGAACTGATGATCACAGAGTTTGCAGATGATATTGATGGAACAATTGATCACCTTGAGTATCTGACAGACCTGGGAGTAAACTGTATAGAGCTGATGCCCCTTTCTAAAGGTGAGAAAAAAGTTGACTGGGGGTATATGCCAGCAGGGTATTTCGGTGTAGATAATCGCTTCGGAAACAGAAAAGACATGCAAAGGTTGGTCAATGCAGCTCACCAGAAAGGAATTGCAGTCATAGTGGACTCAGTCTACGGGCATACAAGTTTCCTTTTCCCTTATTACTATGTTTACAACGAACTCGGGTGGCCAATGGATAAAAACCCCTTCATGGGACCTTTCGCTGATAATTCTTTTGGGATCAGTACGAACTTCAACCAAAAATTTACTCGAGACTTCTTTTTGACAGTAAACCATTATTGGCTCGATACTTATCATATAGACGGTTTTCGATACGACTACGTTCCTGGATACTGGCTGGAAAACTCTGAAAATGGTTACACGAAACTGGTACAGGATACCTACCAGCTTGTCAAAGCAAAAATGGGCTCCCCTGACCATTGGCAACGATTTTTCAAAGAGGATTCCTTAAATTTTATCCAGTGTGCTGAACAGCTTCGAGACCCGGTAAAAATCCTGAATAAGACCTACAGCAACTGTACCTGGCAAAACGAAACCCTGAGTGCAGCCATGGGAGTTGCAAGAAATTCTAATCAGTTAACCAATTTGGGCTTTTTCTTTGGACTTCATGGTTATCCTGAAGAAGTTCAGCACAATGGTGACAAAATCATGAAAACTGCCCTTCAGTATCTGGAAAACCATGATCATTCTCGATTCATCTGTAATTTCGGAACAACTGCAAGGGATAATGAACTTTTGAAGGAAGGTGACCGTTCCCTATGGTATAAGGTGCAGCCCTATCTAATAGGCCTGTTTACAGCCAGAGGAATCCCAATGCTGTGGCAGGGACAGGAATTTGGAGAAAACTATTTTCTTCCCCAGGAGGGAGAGGGACGAATAGTTATGTATAGACCTGTGCATTGGGAATACTTAAACACATCAGAGGGAAGATCCCTGTTCCAACTCGTGAGAAAGCTGATCAAGCTCAGGAAAAATAATCTTCAATTTACTAGGGGAGAATATCATTTCTACGACGATTATAACCTGTATCAGTCCAGAAACATCATGCTTTTTTCCAAGTTGTTCAAAGGACTTTTCAGCCTGGTAGCATTAAACTTTGGAGCTCAGGATCAGGTAGTGCCTTTTAGATTCCCATTCAGCGGCAATTATCGTGAAGAACTTCATGGAATGGAAAATTTAATGGATATTTTAGCAGATAGGGAAGTCCAGCTTAGAATTCCCAGCTATTACGGGAGAATCTGGACTTTGGAAACCTGATAATTTCCCAAATTAAATATACTTCGAAGAATGAGGTCAGGCTTAACAGTTAGAGGGCATCATGATTTTGTTTGGGACATATAGTGAGGTTTTGATAAGTCCTCATGGGAAAGGTATTCTCAGCAAGTATCTGGCCTAAAAATTACCTGCCTCTTAAGACTACACAGAACAGAGGATAAAATGGTAAATATACCTGATTTCGGGAAGAATATTGGTTAAAATTAGCGTTTCTGTTCTTAACAGGAGCCCATTGCTCATCTTCTCTTGATCTCCAAGCCGATTGAGTCCGAGTAATCCTAGAATTCCGGCAGCAAGATCAAGAACAGTAGCTGCAGGCATAAAAGTGGGAGTTATGGTAAGTGCAGTTGCTAACGGACCTAAAACCGTTGCTCTGTACCCTGAAAAAACAGCGGAGATAAAAACATTAAAAATAGGTCCCTGGATCAAAGACCGTATTCTTCTTGTTGATCTTGGTTTTTACAAAACTCAAATGTTTGCAAGAGTTGAGGAAAACGGAGGATATTTTGTTTCAAGAATAAGGAAGAATATGGATCCGATTCTTGTTTCTGTTGAAGAGGGACTTTCTAAGACAAAAAGCAAAGAGTTCGCGGGAAAACCTGTTAGTGAGTGTATTAAACAACTCTCTGGAAAAGATATTGATGCAGTTGTGAAAATAAACTTTAAAAGAAGAGCATATAAAGGCAAACAAAAAAATGATGAGATGAGTGTACGTCTTGTTGCGATATATAATGACGAGGACGAAAAGCACCACATATATATTACAAATATTCAGAAAGATGTTTTAATGCAAAAGACATTGCAAAATTATATGGGGCAAGATTGGACATAGAACTGCTTTTCAAAGAGTTGAAAAGCAAATACGCACTTGACGTTCTGGATACAAAAAATGAACAGATAATTGAAGCTCTAATCTGGACAGCAATGCTGACATTAATCGTTAGCAGAAGAATTTATTCTCTTGTAAAGAACAATACTGTTCATCCTGAAAAAAATGGTTAGATATACTCAAGAGAGATGGAGCATAATATTTGCTGGAAATGCATCAAATTTATTGACAGCGATTCTACATAGATGTGGAATTGAAAGAACTTTTGAAACAGTGATGAGTGTATACGAAAGTCAAGCATTGGATCCACATGTAAACAGAGAAAGGTTCAGAGAAGAATGGTTTGAATGAAAAGGTGAAATGAAAAACACTATTAAGAGATGGAAGTTAGTTCTTAACCGATAACCAATAGAGGTTACTTTTTTTGCACACAAACTTTTAAAATATAATATAAAACTCTTAGATATGCCCGCCTGACCCGCAAATCTCTTTCATAAAAACAACCCGATGCTCTCCAGGCCCGCTATAATCAAAAACAACAGGTATTCCGTCAATGATGCCATTTCCGGTCAATTCCATCCCTATGCTTTTATGGAAAGCTATGGATACAATGTTTGCTGATTTTGTTATGACTTTTACCTTTAAACGATGTTTTTCCCCAGCACATCTTTTTACACCACTGGGTATGATTATATAACGCAGCTCTTTTTCAGTTTAGTTTATATCTTTTCTTTGAAGGATTCTCAGGCTTCTATAAAATTTGGCACTTTTTTACTTTATGCTTGCGCTTCCTCATCCCTTAAAATCCTGTTTTAGAGTAAGCGAAATATACGATCAACCCCCAGAACTCCAGGGAGTATATGAGGCGCAGGCGAAAGATAAAACCCTTGAAGAAAACTCTAAAAAGCTAGCAGTTCCTGGTTTTTGTATCCTTATCTCTTCTCCCGCACCTCCTTTATACCACAGGTGCCGATTTCGCAGGTATGTATTCCGCTGATCTCTGTTTCCCAGCAGGGATGGGCTTTTTTGCGTTTGCTCAGCTTTATCTTGTTTTTTCGTTCATCGGGTGGACTTCTCCTTTAACTTACCTTTCGGCTCTTTTCTTTTCCCTGATCTGGACCAGGAAATTGCAGTGGGTGGAAGGAATTGACAGGTTTGCGGTCGTAATCTTTTACATTCTGGCCTTTTTTCCGGTTTGCTGGAATATCCTTACGAAGATCATGCCTCCCGACTGACTCGTTTTCTCCCAGAATCCTCTCCTTCGGGCTGACCTGGTCAAGTTCCGGATTTTAGTTTAAGGCGGAGACGGGTAAGACAGAAATTAAAATCAAGAATCGAGTAAAGTTCAAATTAGCTTTAAATTTGATCGGATCAAATTAAGTAATGACTGTAAAAGAGATGAATCAGGTAAGGCCCGGATAAACAGGGCTTGAATAGAGCCGGGGATTTTATAGAAAAGGGATTGGAAAGCTGAGGGAAATATGCCGGAACTGAGTGAAAAGCAGGCAAAAGCTGTTGAGAAACTGAAGGAAATCGACCCTGAATCCGAAATTTTCTGGGATTCCCGGATGAAGCTTCCTAAATTCATCAAAGGCACCCTTTCAAAGCCGTCAGCCGAAAATCCTGAAAAAATAGCAAGAGCGTTTCTGGACGAATACAGGGCGCTTCTGGACATGCAGCCCGGGCTTGATGAGAGCCTGGAACTTTTCTGTGCCGAGACCGATTTTTCCGGGTTTCACCATGTTATTTTTCTCCAGCACATAAAAGGAATCCCGGTTTTTGAGGGATCTGTCCAGATCCACATAAACCCTGCCGGCGAGGTTATTGCATACAAGGACTTTCGCTTGACAGAAGTGCCGGTTGCGCTTGAGCCGAAAATCAAAAGAGAAGAAGCCATTGAAATTGTCCGCCGCGATATCGGCTTAAAACACGCTGTAACGATTCCCCGCTCAAGGTTGATGCTCTTTCGGAATGGTGAACCTCAGCTTCCCCTGAGAGATTTCCAGCTGAATAAGCTTCCCCTGAAAAGGCTCCACCTGAAAAAACTTCATCTGGTCTGGCAGGTTGAGTCCATCTTTGCCGAAGGGTTTGCAGGAAAGTTCCATTTCATTGATGCCCATACTGGCGAGCAGCTTTACAAATTCTCCCAGATCCGATCTGCCCTTTTTCGAAAAACCTACACCGCGAAAAACGAGGCATCCCTGCCCGGAGAACTGCTGCATGAAGATCAGATGGCCACGGATGAGGTCGCCCAGGCAGCTCATGAAAATATGGGCATAGTGTACGATTACTACAAAAACAATTTCGGAAGGGACAGCTATGATAATAAGGGTTCTCCTCTCGTTTCTTCGGTTCACTTTCAGCTGAACTACAACAATTCTTTCTGGAGCGACTACCACAAACAGCTTGTTTTCGGGGACGGGGATGGTTTTCGCTGGAGACCAATGGCGTTTGCGCTCGATATTGTGGCTCACGAGCTGACACATGCCGTTGCAGCCCAGACAGCCCGGTTTGTGTACAGTGAAGAGGCAGGGGCTCTTGATGAGTCTTTTGCAGACGTTTTTGCAACTTTTATCTCAAATGAAGAAAAGATAACGAACTGGGAAATAGGGGAAGGAGTCTATACCCCTTTTCATCCTGGAGACGCCCTGAGGGACCTTTCCGACCCTCCAAGGTTCGGACAGCCTGACCACCTTGACAATTACATGCGGCTTGCTCCCGGCGAAATTCCTGACCTGCATAAGAACCAGGCCGGGTATATTCACCTGAACAGCGGAATCCTCAATAAGGCTGCTTACCTGATCATTGAAGGTGGGACCCACTACGGGATAAAGGTCAAAGGGATCTCAAGGACGAAAGCCGAAAAGATCTATTACCTTGCCCTCACCGCATACCTGTGCAGTGCGACCCTAAGCAGGTGGACGTTCCGGGAAGCCAGGTATGCCCTCCTGAATGCCTGCCGCCAGCTATACGGGGAAAAAGGATCCGAGTACGCGGCTATAAAAAATGCCTGGGCTGCGGTCGGCCTTGGAAGACCGGAAGATCTGGGTGACCGGTTTCTGGTCGAAAAGGAGGCTTTTCCCGGAATCCCTATCCCGGATGTGAGCCCTGACGGAATCCTGAGCTCCATTTATGTTCCGGAAGACGGGCTTGTAAAAGACATCAGGGTTGGTGTAAATATTGAGCACCCCTATCTCAGGGACCTCAGGCTCACACTGTTTACGCCTGCCGGGAAAAGGATAGTCCTGCACGACAGGCTAGCCCGAAGGGACAGGAGCCTTGTAAGGACATATAATTCGGGCTCGGTTCCTGCCCTCATGGACTGTATCGGGGAACGGGCCTGGGGAAGGTGGAATCTGAAGGTTGAGGATCTTGCAAGGGAACATACAGGTTCTTTCCACAGCTGGGGAATTAAATTTCTGATACAGAAGGTCGAAAAGGAAGAACTTAAAAGGGAGATTTTTCCCTTCCTCAATGTGCCCGATAATGATCCCAAAGGCTTGGAAAGCCTCATTGAGATCGAAAGAAGGGGGAAAATAGTAAGTCTCGGCGTGTCCCTGGAAATTACCCACCCTTCGAGAGGGGAGCTGAAAGCCGTACTTGTCATGCCGTCGGGGGAGGAAATGGTGCTGCATAACAGGACCGGATATGGAGAAATAGGCCTCAAAAAAACGTTCAGTACCGAATCTGATGAGGTCCTGCTGCCTGCTGTAAACAAAGAGATGAAAGGGGTCTGGACCCTGAAGCTTGCAGACCAGGCAGCAGGAAATGAAGGCAGCCTTGACAGCTGGGGGCTGTGCATTACATACGAGAGTGACCCGGAGTTTCTTTAAGGGTAGTCCCGATGGATACTTTACTCAAAGATTTTTGTGTTTTTCTCTGACCACCCGGGCTGGTTTATGGCCAGGAATTTGAGGGTGATGTTTCCGGTATTGTATGTAGTCTGGATTGCCCCTGCGGGGATGTATATGAGCTGGTCCGGCTGCAGTTCTACCGGGATTCCGTCAATATAGAGGATGCCTTCCCCTTCAAGGATATAGTGAACTTCAGGATTTTTCATCATGTGAGGGGCGATATTTTCTCCAGGCTCGATAACCGAATGAGCTATGCTGTAGTTCAGGTCAAGGTTTTTATCAGTATTTCCGGGGTTCAGCAGCTCCGCAACACGGATATTCCCGGGCTCTTCGAGATAGGCGCAGTCATTCAGGTTCTTGCAGAGGATATAGTCATCCGCATAGAAGCTTGAACCTACTAAGTAAGCCCGCCCTTCAAAGGTAGCCTTTTTAACAAAGGTAAACCTGTGGGCAGGCTCGGAACTTTCCGACTCCTTCCAGCTGTAATCTACCCAGCCTTCACCACTTCCACTCCCGGCTGCCTCAATGAAGAGCTTTCCTATGGGCTTTCCTTCCGTGTCCAGAAGTCCGCTCATATTTTTTCCTTCACTTTCCCTGTCCGGAGGGCAGACTACCTGAGTTCCGTTCATCGCCCAGACAAAAACATAGAATTCACTGTTGTACCAGGGGGATTTCGCCTCTCGGAATGAGGGAAAGAGTTTTTCTCCCTGTGCATCAATGAGTCTGGCTGTAGCCCTGACTTTATATTCGATGGTTCTCCTCTCGGTTGCCATCTTACTCTCCCCTTTTGCAAGAATAAGAGAGTCTGGAGGGGCAGGTCCCTGGACAGCCTGTTCTAAGGTTGTGTTTTCTCCTGCAGCCATAGCTTTTCCGGTCACTCCCGCAGGAGAGTCACTCACGGTTTTATTTTCGAGTTCTTCCGCAATTGCTGCTGTTTCGTCCTGAGACCCACAGGTAAAAATGCCCAGCAAAAGTGCAACTGCTAGCATTCCGCAGATAATTTTTACTAAATCCATGTGACTTCCCTATTTTTTTGACTTAATATTCGGCTCTACTGAAGCTGCCTTCAGAATTTTCTTAAATATATACTTCTAATAATTATCTGAAGTATTATTTTATTTTTTCACTCTGTTTATGCAGCAAACTGTTTAAAGAAGCATTTATTTACTGAAACTCCGGATAATTTCATAGCAAATTAGATGATCCCATACTATGTGCCAGAAAATTCTATACTATGTGACCTCTGAATCAATGACTTCTTTGTGGCTCTGTGACCCTATGTTCAATCCAGAATAACTTTATATCGATATTACTCGAAAATTCAGGCTTCAAGATAGCCAGAGAAAAGAGCGAAAAAAAGGCTGATAAAGAGCTTATAAAGATCTTATAACGAGCTGAATAGAAAGCTGATGAAGAACCAATAAAGAGCCGATGAAGAGCTGATGAAGAGCTGAATAAAAGAGCCGAAAGAAGGGTTGAATAAAAAAACCTGATCAAAGGCTGAAAAGGGATTAAAGAGGTAAAAAATGCCGGAAAATTATAACCTTATTTCCTGGAACGTAAACGGCCTCCGGGCTGCAATGAAAAAGGGCTTTCTGGATTTGCTGCTGGAGCAGAAATTCGATGTCATCTGCATCCAGGAAACCAAAGCCTCCCCGGACAAGCTCCCAAGGGAGGTCAAGAACATTCCTGGCTACCACAACTATTTCGTCTCTGCGGAAAGAAGCGGGTACAGCGGGGTCGGAACTTTTTCAAAGCAAAAGCCCTTCAAAGTCGAAACCGGAATGGGAATCGAGGAGTTTGACAGGGAAGGCCGTTTTCTCCGGATCGATTACGATAATTTCATCCTGATGAACATCTATTTCCCAAACGGCAAAGCCTCCCAGGAACGCCTGGAATACAAAATGGCTTTTTACGATGCCTTTCTGGATTATGCAAATGCCCTTAAAGCCGGGGGCAAAAAGCTTGTCATCTGCGGAGACGTGAATACCGCCCACAGAGAAATCGACTTGGCAAGACCGAAAGAAAACGAAACCACCTCCGGCTTCCTCCCCGAAGAAAGAGCCTGGATGGATAAATTCCTTGACGCCGGGTATCTTGATACCTTCCGCATGTTCAACAGCGAAGGCGGAAACTATTCCTGGTGGTCATTGAGAACCCGGGCCCGCGAAAGAAATGTAGGCTGGCGCCTGGATTATTTCTTCATCAGCGAAAACCTCCGGGAAAATGTAAAGGCTGCTCCGATTTACCCTGAAATCACAGGCTCGGATCACTGTCCTGTGGGGCTGGAGCTTGAATTTTAAGTTTAGCTTATTTTAACTCTTTTTTCCCCTTTTATCTTAAATTCAAGTTAGTCCTCTTGAGCGAAGCGAAACGGACCGCGTACTGCAGAGCCGCAACTCTGCTGTAAAGGCTGCCCCGATTTACCCTGAAATCACGGGTTCGGATCACTGTCCTGTGGGGCTGGAGCTTGAATTTTAAGTTTAATCCTTACTTTTTACCTTTTCTTATTTTTTTACCTTATTATATGTTCTTATTATTTTTTAACTCGGGCTGCAGAACTTATGCTTGATTTATAGATCCTGATTAAGCATTCCCTTCAATTCTGAAATATTTCCAAGGATCTGCCCTTCAAGCTCCTCTATTTTTTCAATTATGATTTCAGGCTTTTCGTACCTGACTTCTTCATATTCAATCTCTTTGTACCTGGAGATTGAAAGATCGTAATTATTCGCTTTGATTTCGTCCGCTGGCACGTAGAAGCATTTTCCTTTTCTATCGGCGGGGTTTTCTTCTCTTCGTTTTTTGAACCGTTCGACAATGTCCGGAATATCTCCTTTTCTATCTAACGGAGTCCTCTTATCCTCCAGGGAATAACCATCGACTTCCATATCGTAGAACCGGACTTGTTTTGTGTTCCCGCCCTTTGTGAAGATAAGAACTGCAGTCGAGACCCTGCATAGGGCTCCCTGGAAATGAGGGTTTTTCATTCAGTCTTCTATTTTGCAGAACTAAGTGCCTGTCTGAATAACTGTATGTTACAGGGGAATCGTGAAACAGCTGAGAAGTTCGTGTATGTCGGGTGCTTTTTACCTGAGATGTTATGAAGTTAACTGTTTTTGCGGGAACTTCTGGAATAGACACTTAATTCTAATACTCTGAGCTCCAAATTACCTTTATTTACAGGCGGCTTGTAGATTTAACAGATAGAGAATTGATGAACGCTTCCTCTCTTGTTGAAAAAGGAAAGTATGAAAAGGCCCTTGAGAAACTTAATAAAGCTGAAAGTTTGGCGGAAAAGGCAAAAAGTTCGGAACTTTTTTGTCGCGTCCTGCTTCATAAAGGAGAGATTTTGGATTCCATGGATAATCCATATGAAGCGCTGTTGCAGTATGAAAAAGCTCTGGAGACTTCTTTACGCTTTTTTATAAGTGACCCTCAGGATTCTTCCTCTCAGAGATGTCTTTATAATTCCATTGATCTCATTGAAAATATCCTTAAAAAAATAGATGATGTTTCGGTAGCAGTGGGGTCCTATGAATGCACTAGCAAATATTTTGATAAAGTAATGGGTACATATGAAAAGCTGATTGTTGAGCATCCTGAAAACTCTTATTACATATCTAATTATATAAAAACGGTGAATAATTTAAGAGGGTATTTATTAAATGTTGGTAGATCTGAAAAGCAAATCCAGCTTATCAACAGTACTCTGGAAGCTTTCAATAAAATATTAAATATCCAGCCCGAAAATCCGGAAAATATGATGCTGCAAAAGAAGCCCTGGACATTGCCCTGGAATTCTTTGAAAGCCTTTATGAAGAAGACCCGGAAGACGAAGAAAACTATCCTTTCATCTGTGAAGCCCTCTTCCAGAACGGAAATTTGCAAAAATCCCTGGGAAACTTCGAAGAAGCGGCTAAAAGCTTTGATTCCCTGCTTCCTATTGTGGAAAAACTTCTCGAATCAAACCCGGAAAGTCCCGAAGCTCGTGAAAATGCTGGAGTCACATATAACAATGTTGGAGAAGTGTATTCTCTTAACGGCGAGTATGAAAAGTCAAAGCAGGTTTTTGAAAGAGCCCTGACCATAAATGAAGTCCTCCTTGATGAAGAACCGGATAATCCCATATATCAGATAAACCAGGCGGAAACATTTGAAAAGTATGCAAAATTGCTCGCGAAACTTGGCAGAAGTGAGGAAGCAGAGGATTACAGCACAAAATCCGAGGAAATATACAGGAAACTGGCTGAAGAGGGTAATGAAGATTCATAAACTTTCCCCAACGTCCCCTTCAAATCTTCCAGGAAAGCCGGGGCTGGTTTATCGGATCGCCTATTGAGTGCCGGGACTCTCCCTAGCCGACGAAGGAGGCCTGCCTTTTCCAAACCCAAATTTCATTTAGGGATCATAGAAAATCGGAGATTTTCCGGGAGTTGCAATGTAATCGCAACAGCCCGAGGTCCTTTTCGGCAGAGTTGCGGCTCTGCAGTACGCGGTCCGTTTCGCTTCGCTCAAGCAGACTATTTATGGGAAAAAATGAGCTACTCACAAGCGGGCAAAAAATAGATAAGAGGAAAAAATGAAGAAGAAGTTTAAGAACGCAACAAAATTAGGTTATTATCTGCCTATTTTCTTCTTTAAATAGTGTTTTTATTCATCAATTCTCTTCTTTTTTGTCTTTTCTGCGGGACAGGCCGCTCTCCTGCGTTGAGCCATACCTGGAAGCATAAGCCACAAGAACTCTGGTTTGCATCCTGATCAATCTCCCCATTAATTGTTATTTTTTCGTTCCTATTACTTGTCATCTTCGGAAACAATTCCCCAGGCCGTGTAGATAAATACTTAGGGTGTGATTACTTAGGATGTGATAAAACAGAAATTGAGCTCCTTGCCGGAATGACCAAAGAAGAACTTGCAAGGGCAATTGAAAAATCAAATGGTTGTAGGAAAAATTATCAACGTGAGAAGAAACCCAGAAGAAGAAACCCAGAAGAAGAAATCCAGAAGAAGAAATCCAGAAGAAGAAATCCAGAAGAAGAAATCCAGAAGAAGAAATCCAGAAGAAGAAACCCAGAAGAAGAAATCCAGAAGAAGAAACCCAGAGTCACTGCATCCGTACCGTATCCCCCAATACAGCCTCTTCGAATCTCCTGCTCCCCCAAGCAGGTTGATTCGGAGAAAGGATCAGCGACCCCCAGGTGATTCTTTATGTGGTTTCTTTATGTGGTAGATTTTACCCCATCTTACTTCCCAACTCCAGCATATACTAATAAGATAAATTATATTAAATTAATTCTATCAAAAATTGTTTTCAAGCAGAAAATAGTTTAACGTAAAAGATTTCAAGCCCATTGTGAGGATTTTCGTATTGAGCTTTTATTAATTTCAATGGCATTAAAATTTTCAGCTTAATATAATTATTTGCTTATATCAAAGTTTAAAACAAAAACCAATTTTTCATATCAATTATGATATATATAACCCGGTCATTATATATGTGCTGATTAAAGGAAATAGGGTTTCCTCTTAATCAATGGGTTGGATCGCAGGTAGGGACCTCGAGAATAGGGACTCGAACCCTACCATCTACTTCTAAACTAAGCTTCAGAAACACCAATTAAACTACTTTTGAGGTAATTGATTTTACTCTGGTTATTCTGCACGCTTTAATGCCGTTTTTGACCACTTCTGCTCAAGAATATCCATATCCTCAAGCCTTTTCATGAAATCAGATAAAAAACTACTTTCGGCTATAATTGAAGTGATAACTTTAAATTACCGGAAACAATGTGGTCATGGTAAAGATGCACAAAACCTTCAGACAATTTAACGGCAAAACCTGCATGCTTGACGAGCTGAGCTATTCCGGGCTTGAAAAATCCGATACCGAAAAAAGAAAAGCCATGATAAAAAAGAGCGGGCTCGGAGCCAGATGCATAAAAAAAGCAAGCGGCAAATACGTAGTATACCGCGAATATGTCGGCGATATTAATGAAGAAGACGGCTCTTCGCTGTTCCGAGTGGGGTAAAAATTATTGCTTCATTTACATTTCCAGACCCAAAATATTTCACCTTTTATTTTTTCAGGCGAAGCTTCACCTGAAACTTATTTCCAACTCCAGATTCTTTTTTTGAGTGACCAGTTCTGACTTTGGCTTTTAAATGCTTTACTTCGCAGTCAAATAAAGATTTTAAATCCATTTTTACGTGCAATTAGAGGTAAATGCACTTCATTTCTATTTTTTACGGGTCCCACGCTCTAAATTGATTATCCAGGCTTTGAAAACAATTTTTAAGGAAAACTTCGGTATGAAAAATAGTTCCGAAACTATGAAGAAAACGTACAAAGAATATATATGCTAATAAAGAAATACTATTTATTAATCTATCTTTATAAATTTTTATTGGAGATATATTTGAGGAGGAGTATAGTGGGACTTATTAGCGAATTTAAAGAATTTCTTTATGAGTACAAAGTAATTCCTCTAGCAATTGCCTTGATCATGGGTATTGCATCCACGGCTTTTATCAAGTCTTTTGTGGACAACATCATCATGCCAATCATCACACCTTTTGTTCCCGGTGGAGCCTGGAGGACGGCCACGCTTGAAATAGGGCCGATAGTACTGGGCTGGGGGGCTTTTCTCGGAGAACTGATTAACTTCATTATTATTGCATTTGTGGTCTTTGTAATTGCAAAAAAGGTTCTGAAAGAGGAAAAGGTAGCCAAAAGATAACTGAAAAATCCCGATTGTTCAATAACTTTCAATTTTTTCCTTTTTCCTATTCGGAATACCACTACTTTACTTTTTTTCGATTCTGGCAATGCATTTAAAGAAACCTGTTTTTACTTTGGCATGAAAGTACTTTATACACTTTCATTTTTTGTGCCTGTTATTCGGAGAATTTCATATGCGTTTTGATTGCCTCTTCTCAAAAAATACTTCTCCTGGCTCCGGAAACCGCGTTAAATATCACTGGTATATATAAACACCACCGCCAGCTTGTCTGGCGGCCCTGCTCAAAAAGCAGAAAGAAGTTGAGGGAAAAAGGAGTAAAAAAGTGAAAAACAGGAAAAAAGAAGATTATAAAAGCCAAAATGAGCTTTAAAAGCATAATAGAATTGTTCTTTGTCTAATTTTTTCATTAATTGGATTGTTATTTTGCCGATGTTCTTCTTTTTGTCTTTTTATGGGAAAGGCCGCTCTCCTTCGTCGAGCGGGATGAGAACGATTCAGCATTACATAAGGTTGTACGGGTCAGAAAAATATCCTCTTATACCCTAAAATGTTTTTTTAATTCACATGGTATCGAAAACCCCTGCCAGCTTGTCTGGTGGCCCTTCACAAAACAAGAAAGAAGTTGAAGGAAGCATAAGGAAGTACAAAGGAGAAAAGGGGAAATAAGAAGCTTGAGAACACAAAAAGAGAGATAAAAGTAGAAGTAAATTGTCATTTGCCTATTCTCTTCTTTTAATTGGTTTTTTATTTGTCGATTCTCTTCTTTTTTGTCTTTTTATGGGAAAGGCCGCTCTCCTTCGTCGAGCGTGACAAGAACGGTTCGAGAAGCCTAATACGGTTTTACGGGTCAGAGTTCAAAGTTCAATTTTTACAACTCATGCTTATGAGATAAGTTCCCCTATGGAAGTTTTCTGCATGAAGGCGTCTATTATTTTACTTATTTGGGTGGGAGTCTCATGCGATCACTTTTTTAACTTATTTTATGCTCGTTTTTTAGTCTGTTTTTTAACTTGTTCTAAGCGTTAGTGGCGAGCATTTAGTTTTAAATATTGTGCTTTGTTAAGAAAACGATATCTTTTATACCCGAGTTACTGACAAAAATAAAACAAACAGAGGCAAATACGTAGTTTACCGCGAATATCCCGGGGATATAAATGAAGAAGACGGCTCTTCACTGTTCCGGGTTGGTTGAAAATTACTGCCTGGTTATAATATTCCAGGCCAGAAAGAAGCAGTGTCGCAAATTTGCTGTAAATTCAAGGTCAAAATTTCAATACCATCCCTAATTTGACCCTTTTGATGTGGATTTTTCTACTCAATACCTTCCGAGATTTGTGGTCTTTCCTTCACGTTGAAAGTAATTCTGAATTCCGTTCCCTGTGTTCGTATAAGCTTGATTTCTCCATCCAGCTGGTCAACAAGAGTGTTTACTAACTTCAGTCCGAGTGATTCAAAACTTGCTAATTCTACGTCTTCAGGAATTCCTATTCCGTTATCTGAAATTATGAGGCTGAAAAGGGATCTATTTACGTCATTATTCTTTTCTTCCCTTCGAAGCCGGATTCGGATTTCTCCTTCTTTTTCGGGAAATGCATGTTTGAGAGAATTGGAGACAAGCTCATTCACAATTATGCCCAGCGGGACTGCAATATCCATGTCAAAGAATGCACTTTCTTCCAGATCCATGCACAGGTGGATGTCTTTACCACTAAGGCTATAAGTCTGGAAAAGTTTTTCAGCTAGCTTTCGAAGATATGCCGAAAAGTCCAGTGCATCAGTTCCTTCCCCTTTATAAAGTTCTTCATGGATCAGGGACATTGAGACCACACGGTTCTGACTTTCCCTGAAAGCTTCAAGTACCTCTTTATCCCGGAACTTTTCAGCCTGCAGATCCAGCAGGGAGGATATTATCTGCAGGTTATTTTTTATTCTGTGGTGAATTTCTTTTATTCGGATTCTCTCCATTTTTTCCAGGGCTTCTTCAGCCTTCTTACGCTCAGTAATATCCTGAACTGTTCCTTTCATCAGAATAGGGGTATTTTCCTCATCAAAAATAACTTCGCCCTGTGCATGAACTGCTCTCTCTTCACCATCATCTGAGATAATCCGATAATCACTTTCATAGGGCTCTCCATTTAAAGCTCTCTTAACGGAATTGTCAAGATAATCTCGATCATCGGGATGAATATAATTTAAAATTTTATCATAAGTTAGGCCAAATTTTTGAGGTTCAAGCCCAAAAATACGATACATTTCATCAGACCAGTACGATTTATTGGTTATAAGGTCCCAATCCCAATTTCCTATATGAGCCATTTTTTGAGCTTCGGATAGCCTTTTTTCATTTTCCATTAATGCCTTATACGCTTCTTCAAGTTCAGCCGTACGTGCTTTAACCTTTTCTTCCAAACTTTCATGTGCTTTTTTAAGAGCTTCTTCTGCTTTTTTACGCTCGGTAATATCCTTGGCGACCTCGAACCGCACATCCCGGCCGTCCGGCCACTTGATGATCCGGTCCATGATCATGAAATACCGGTCCACCATGGGGTTGTAATACTCCCAATGGTATGGCTTGTCCTTCTCCTTTAAAATAATTGGATTGGTGCAGAAATCGCAGGGAGAGTCTCTCAGCTGGAACTCCCGGTAGCAAATACCTCCCACGAGTTCACCGCCGAACTTCTCTTTCATCGCCTTATTCGCGTACAGCACCTCGTATGTGTGCGGATCAGTCACGTACACCACATCGTCGATGCCATCGAAAATGGACAGGAGCTGCGACCGCTCGAAAACCAACATCTCTTCGGCCCGTTTGCGCTCGGTGATGTCTATGAATGCAGAAACGGAACCGCGTGGGTTGCCCATTTCATCACGCAGGGGTCTGGCGTTACCCAATATGTGTCTCACCGTACCGTCAAGATAGACAATATCGAACTCGTAGTTGCGTATCTCTTTACCTGCAGCCGACATCTGCACCGGCATTTCTTCAGGTTGGAGCTCCACTCCGTCTTTGAACATTCTAAACGTTTCGGGTATCTCTCCCTCAGGAGCGGATTTGGACGCGTTTGCACCCTCAGGAATCCGGAGCCATTCATAGGAGAGCCGATTCCCATTGATCTGAAGCGCCCCGGGATCGTGTGTTATCCACACGGCGGCAGGCACGGCATCCAGTACTACTGCCAGTTCATCCGAGCGAGCTCGCTCACGCTCTTCGCTCTGGCGCAATGCTTCCTCCGCCTGCTTGCGCTCTGTGATGTCACGGGCTACATGAACACACCCGGTAACTTTTCCATCCGAATCATATATTGGCGAGACACTTAATACAAAATCCCCGCCAAGAACCTCTTCGTGGACTTCTGTAATGTATTCAAGTCCGTCCTCAAGCACCCGTTTATGCGGACAAAAAGAGGGCGGTTCCTCCGTCCCGTGCATAGCACGATAGCAGGTCAATCCTGCGCACTCTTCCGGTGTCATTCCCAGCCTTGCTGCCATGGCTCTGTTTGCACGAACAATCCGACATTCATTGTCAATTATGACTATAAGGTCTGGCACGGCATCAAATGTTTGCTCCCAGTCTTTTGCAGCCTGAACAGCGGCTTTTTCTGCCCTCCTCCTTCCGGAATTTTCTATCCGCTCCCATTTTCCTGCCCTTTTGATCAGGGAGAACTGGTGGGTAAAAGCTATGTCAAGAATTTCGGTTGCGTTGCACATGTTGAGATGATACGGGCACAAAGCTATCATCCGATGTTTTTCAATGACAGAATCTATCTTATTCTCATAATTAACGAAATCACTCCAGCCTTCTTTTTCCAGCCAGGAAGTGTCCCCTGTTGCCCTCAGTCCATCATAACCACTTTTTAGAGCCCGATTTAGTTTTTCACTCCATCCGCTTATGACCCTTTCCGAATCGAAAACACCCTCATTTATGTACCCGTGAGTGTAGGGAAAAATTTCTATTTGTCCTCTCTCCAGATAAATATCAAAATCAGGAACAGCCCTTCTAAGGGCTTCTTTTGCCTCCTCTACTTCCAGAGGTTGTGCCGTGATCCAGATGCAAAATTCATTATTTTCCAGCCCTGCTTTAAAATAAGGGACAAGTATGTCCATCAAGTCCTTTTTTGTCTGGTAGAATTGGCAAAAGTGTGTTCCCCAGGGCACATTTCCAATAATATCAATACCAGAATTTCTCAGTTTTTCTGCCATTCTGCCCTTCTCCAATTATCAAAAATAACTTTAAAAACCTACAGTTTTAATATACGATTAATATATAAAATTACTCATATAATATATGTTGCAGATCTAATATAAAATAAATTGTAATCATGGATCAAATCCCAAAATTCAAAATTTGCTTCTTTGAATCTCATTTTTAAGTAAGCAATTAAGTTTCTGATCCTGAAAGCAATCCTGAAAATCAAGTCGGTGGTTATAGCAGGTTTTTAGGAGAAGCTCTGAATTACCCCGCACTCTCACCGATCGCAGGCTCCGGCTTTCCCAAAAAAATTTCTGAAACCTCTTTAATCCTTCCGGATTTATCCTGATCTATACCGGGTTTGTGGCTCTATCCCGGTTTACATCGGCTTTAATCTCTGATCCCTGTTTTAACAGAAAAAAGCTAAAAGAATCGCTTTGTCCACATCTGTGTTTTACTTATGCTGATGCTCTGAACAGTAGTTCATGGAATGAAGCCGGAACCTCATTACCCGGACTACCAATTAGCTGGAACTGGCATTGATATTATTCGCTCAAGGACACAGCTGAAGTCTAAATTTATTTTTCTTTAAAATACTTAAAAAAGATAAAGAAACAAAAAAAGGCCACATATCCTGCCATTCCGTAGTTTTCGGTTGCTATTCCCACTACTCCTTGAAATCCTAAGAATCCTAAAAATCCAAGATAACCTAAATTCTTTTTGTTTTGCATAATGAAAATAATATTAATTAATATTTGTAATTTCCTAAAAATGAATATATAATTCGTTTATATGCGAACTTTCTTTCTCCTTGATCGCTTCAAAAGCATCTTTATCTTTCAGGTCTTCACTGTACAAAGGGCCTCACTGTACAAGATCTTCACAACACACCCTCCTTTTTATTCTTATTTTTGTCTGTGAATTAGAGAGCACAAAAAGTTGTTAGGGAAAAGATGAAACTGAATATTGTTAGATATAATATGAAAACAAAATAATGTATGGTTCTGCAAACTATTCTTCTTCAATAAAGAATATCTTCTGAGGTGTGAAATGGTTGGGGGTATGGTATATGTTTATACTGGGGAAGGGGAAGGAAAGACCACGAATGCCCTTGGGTTAGCTCTCAGAGCGGTAGGTCACGGGTACAGGGCCATAATTATCCAGTTTATGAAAGGGAGAAAATACATCGGAGAATACAGGGTAAAGGACAGGCTGGCCCCGGAATATGAGATCCATCAGTTCGGAAGGGAAGAGTTTATAGACTTTAATAATCCCATGCCCCTCGATTATGAACTGGCGGCAAAAGGGCTCGAATTTGCAAAAAATGCTCTCAAGAGGAAGCCAAGACTTTTGATACTGGATGAGATAAATCTTGCAGCCCATTTCGGAATTGTGAAGACCGAAGATATCCTGAAATTGCTGGATGAGATACCGGAAGAGACAACAGTCGTCCTGACAGGGAGGAGAGCCCCCAGAGAGCTGGTCGAAAGGGCAGACCTTGTAACTGAAATGAAGTTTGTGAAGCACCCCTTTGAAAAAAACTTCCCTGCAAGGAAAGGGATTGAATATTAATTTTCCAAAAAATTTTGAAATACATTGTCTATGTGGTTTCCGTATGTGTATATTTTTCTGTATGTATAATATTCAAGAATGATGTGAGAGAATGGCTGTACAGGAGAACTTATTGTTAGGAGCTAATGCTTCAAAGAATTCTACTCTTACTCTGGTTTTTCTTTCAATTTTAAAAGGCATCGTTGGCTTTTATTCCGGAAGCTCGGCTCTGATCGCCGATGCCGTCCACACGTCACTGGATATTTTCACATCATTTGCCGTCTGGATAGGGCTTAAGCTCAGCCTGAAAGGCAGTGAAGAAAAATTCCCCTACGGCTACTACAAAGCAGACAACCTGGTTTCACTTTTCGTTTCTATTATAATCCTCTTTTCCGGAGTCGAGCTTGTACGTGAGGCGCTGCTGAACATCACAAGTCCTGTTGAGATGAAACTGCAGGGAATCGCACTTGGCACAGCTGTATTTTCGGTAATGACAATGTATGCATTATCTCAATACAAACTCAGAGTCGGCAAACAGATAGATTCTCAGGCTTTGATTGCTGATGCAATACATTCCTATATAGACGTTTTCAGTTCCCTGATAGTTGCCATTACAATTGCCGGTTCAATCTTAGGCGTGTTATGGCTCGATAGTGCTGGAGTGCTGGTCATCTCTTTAATGATATTCAAGCTTGGAATCGGTATGGCAAGGGATTCTATACTGACACTGATGGACGCATGGCTGGATAAAGATTCAATTACAAGAATCAGGCAGAATGTGGGCAGTATTCAGGGCGTGAAAACTGTTGATGAAATCAGACTTAGAAAGTCCGGTCTGGTGGTATTCGGGGAGATTGAAATCGAAATAGAGGGCGATGCCAATCTTAAAAGAGCGGAGATGCTTTCCGGGGAAATCGAAAAGACTGTGAAAAATGAGGTAAAGAACCTGGAACATCTGGTCATCAATGTAAAGCCCGAAAAGGTATCAGTAACGAAGATTGCAGTTCCTGTCCTGATGCAGGAAGGTTTGCATTCAAAGGTTTCCCGGCATTTTAGCAAAGCTCCGTATTTTGTTTTTATCGAGCTTGAAAATGATAAAGTAAAAAGCTGGGACGTCAGCGAGAACCCTGCTGCAGGCCTGGAGAAGAAAAAAGGTCTCAGGGCGGCAGAGTTTCTGAAGAATCAGGGTGTCAATGTTTTGATCGCGGGTGAAATCGGAGAAGCCCCGTTTCACACTCTCCGCGATAATTTTGTGAAGCTGCTCCAGATGCCGGAAGAAGAGGAAGATGTTGAAAAAGTTGTGGAGAAGGTTTCGGAATTGAATACGCTTACATCCCCTACAGAGTAAAACTAACCTTAAGGTCAGTAAATTCTTCAGAATAAAATATGGGTACTTTTTCTCTTTATTCCTTCTTTCTTTTGGGAAAGGCCGCTCTCCTGCGTCGAGTGGAACAAAGCACGAGTTTGAATATAATATAGTTGTGTGGTGAAACCTTTTTACTTTTACTATTCTCCCCGGTTTGATACTCTGGATAAGGCCGCAGAAAGGCCGAGAAATGATCCCTGGACTAAAAATTCAATATAGAACACTATTATCTAACATCGGCAAGCATTATGCCTTAGTCTTGGATATCAGGACTTACGCAGTTGAACTGAAAAACTAAAGACATGAAACTCAAACTTTCCAACTCATATCCCATGTGCCTTTTAACATAGACCAGCTTTGCTTTATTTTGTTCCTCAACTGCATAAGTCCGATCAGGAAAGATCCTCAAATACATTTCTATAATTTGAGAAAGCAAAGGGTCTTACTGTTTTTGTAACTCAAAGGAGTGTACGACAGAATCATAATCAGGTTATTTTACAGCCAGTTCTCACCGTCTATGGTATCTGTCATAATCTCCTCGCCATTTATTATAATTATTTTGCCATCTCCTATGATTGTTGTACCATACTTTATGTCTCTGGCTCCAGTAATTATAGTTTTTATGCCACATCATATAATTGTAGTGCCACTTTCTGTAATCATCGCCATATCTACCCCGCTGGTTCCATTTTCTCTCCTCTTCTGCCCATTTCCTCCTCTCGTCGTTCCATCTTTTTTCTTCTTTATTCCAGTTTCTCTCCTCGTTGTCCCACTTTTTCTGTTCGTTATCCCATCTATTTCTATCGTCGCTCCATTGCTTCTCACTTCTGTCAGAAGACCTGTCAACAGCTGCGCTTACCGATGCAACTGTCACTGACAGCACAAAGAAAACTAGCATCAAAATAGATGTTGCCCTTTTTACTCTGTCAAATATTTGTTTTCCCATTTACTTCCTACTCCCCTATTTCTGTTTATTTTGATACAACTTTTAGATATTGGTTTTTCAGTCCACTCCCTATCGGCAGTATATATTTTTGATATATCCCATCCTCGTTTTATATGTCGATGAAAGTGATTTTTAAATTGTATCACCTTTGTATTATTATCAAGCATATATAATAATTGCGGGAATATAAATAATATATCTATATTAACCAATGAATGAAATTATCATGTCCGGTTTTAGCATATGTCTCCATACCAACTTATTTTTCATCCCTTTCTTTCTTTACACCGAAACCCACAAAAATATCACCCATTTGCCCAAAAAACGAAATAGACCCCGTGCTGTTGCACTTGCAATGTAACTTCAAAAAATTATAGATTTCCTGTGATCTCAAAGCAAACTCGGGTAAAAAATCAAATTGCGGCCAGCGAATCCAGGCCCACTTTAATAAAAGTCAATCCGAATATAATCTGTGCAATCCCCAGAACACGGATGATAGAAAAGTAATATTTACTGTTAATAAAAGATTTTGATTTCTCTACGATTAGCGCAACAATTACCTTTGAGCCTACAAGAAAAATATAGAAACCGGCTATGAATAAGATTGTAGCCCAGACATGAGTGCTAAAGCTCTTATAAATTATTGGCCCGCCTATGGAGAGCCAGAAGACATATGGGTGTGGGTTCCCGAAGTTAACAATAACTCCTCTTTTAAGGGCATCTTTTTTTCCTAAATTTAATTCAACGCTGTCCTTTTTGATTTTCAGCGATTCGATTCCTGAATATATCAGATATGATGCCCCAAAAAACGCAATAATTCCGATAACAAAATCAGAATTTGTCAGATGAGACAGAACAAAAAGTACAGCTAAAATTATTGGCAGGTCCGTAATCAAAGGAGATATTGCAACCTTTATTCCTTCCCACTTGCCGTGCTGCAGAGTTTCAGAAATAGTTACAGCCAGTAGCGGGCCTGGAGATGTCCCTGCAGCGAGGCCGAGAAATGATCCCAGGGCTAAAAATTCAATAAGATCCAGCATCTGCACTGCCTCATCTTTTCACATTTAAATTCAAATCTGATTTAGACATCTTATCCAGACATCCGAGTTGAAGGTATAAACTTATACGACAACGATATAGGATAAACATTACTGCTATATATAATACTTTGATTTTGTTTGGAAATTCGGGTCTTTAAATTTTTAGGGCCTCAGCTCGCATTTTCAGGAAGGAAGGAGGCGCTCAAGCCTCAACCTTCGAAAACAGGAGGGCTCCGATTATGCAGACAAGTACCGAGAGTGTGCCTATTGCTGCAAGGTCACTGTAGATTCCAAACGTGCTCATCCCGGAAAGGACTCCCCGGAGCCCGTCCACTCCGTAAGTCAGGGGGTCGATTCTGCTTATGAAGTAGATTGCGGGGGGCAGGTTTTCGAGGGGGAAGAGGGCGCCTGAGAGGAAGAAGATAGGCATGATAAGGAAGTTCATGATCAGCTGAAAACCGTGCATATCTTCCATCTTTGAGGCGATGGTAAGGCCAAGGCCCGTAAAGAAGATGGCTATCAGGGACATGAAAATTAGCCCCAGGCCCAGGCTTGCGAGGCTGGGAATTCTGAAGCCCAGCACATAGGTCAGACTGAGCACGATTAAGCCCTGGATCATGGCTATCGTCGCGCCTCCGAGGGTTTTTCCTACCATGATTTCTGTCCGGGAGATCGGCGCTACAAAGGTTTCTTTCAGGAAGCCGAACTGCCGGTCCCAGATTACCTCAAGCCCGGAAAAGACGGCTGTAAAGAGGATCGACATGGAAACTATTCCCGGAGCCAGGAAGTCCATGTAGTTTCCTCCTCCGCTCGCTCTTGTATACATCGGCCCGAACCCGAACCCAAAGGCGACCATGAAGAGGAGGGGCTGCCCGAGAGAGCCTATCAGCCGGGCTTTTGATCGCCAGTAGTGCTTGAGCTGCCGAAGCCAGAGGATGTAGATTACTTCGATCAATGCCCGTGCCTCCTGCCCATGCCCCGCATAAACCGCATTTTATTTCCTCCGTTTCCGTTTTCGTCCCGGATGTCCCTTCCGGTCAGTTTCAGGAAGGATTCTTCTAAAGATTCGGTTTCCGTCCTTTCCATGATCTCTTCCAGGGTCCCGGATTCGATTATTTTCCCGTGGTCGATGATTGCTATTTTGTCTGCCATCGCTTCGGCTTCGTCCATATAGTGCGTGGTCAGGAAAATCGTCATTCCCCTTTCTTCATTCAGGCTTTTTATGTGGTTCCAGATGGACTTCCGTGTCTGGGGGTCAAGCCCCACCGTGGGCTCGTCCAGGAACAGGACCTTCGGGTAATGGACAAGTGCCCGGGCAATCTCAAGCCTTCGCTTCATCCCGCCTGAATACTTTTTCACGAAATCGTCCCGCCGGTCCCAGAGCCCGACTATCTCAAGGGCATTTTTGATCCTCTCGTCCCTTTCTGCTTTGGGGACTTTGTAGATCACGGAGTGGTATACCATGTTTTCGTAACCAGTAAGCTCACTGTCCAGGCTGTAGTCCTGGAAAACTATGCCAAAAGAGGAGCGGGCTTTGTCCTGTTCCTTAAGGGCGTTATACCCGTTGATACGGATTTCTCCTGATGTGGGCTTCAGGACTGTTGTGAGCATCTTGATAGTTGTGGATTTGCCTGCTCCGTTCGGGCCGAGGAAAGCAAAGATCGAACCTGTTTCGACATCAAAACTGATGCCCTTCACTGCGGTAAAATCGTCAAATTTTTTTGTCAGGGATTGGACTGAGAGTATGTTTTGCATGACTGGACCTGAAATTCTTTTTTCAATAAGGAAAGGATTAAGTTACATTCAAATTAAAGGAGTTATATTTCAGATTAAAGGCATCCTGCTCCTGAAAGCTGAGCAGTTTAAGCCGGGGTTTATATAGAATATATCTTTCTGTTACTGGAAATGAAGACATTGCTTATAAATTCTGTTGTTGAAATTCCATTTCAATTCCAGGAATTTCATTTCGATTCCAATCTATCATTATCAGCTGGAGCTGTTTCCGGGTACCCTGCATATTCAAGCCTGTTCATGGCTTTGTTTTTATTTTTCAGAAGGGAAAGGCTTTAAATCTTTGAGGAAATGTTTTATTGAAGATAACAGGAGTTGATTTTCAGGTTTTTGACAGGATATCGGTCATACTTTAGTACTGCTGATATCTGGATTTTTGCTTTTTCGAAGCTGTATGTTTGATTTACAGCTTGATTTACCCTTAATTAGAAACTTATAAATCAGGAATTTATCGGATACTTATCGTTCTGTATCCGGTCATAAGCCTATCCTATAGTAGGCGGGAGCAATAAAATATGAAAAGAAAATGGGAACGGGACCTGGGACTTCAGGGACGGATGCTCTTCACTATGTTCCTTCTGGCAGCAGTTTACCTCTTCTTCCTCGCTTTTCTCTCGTATAGCGGGACTCCGCCTGTGTTTATGCTGCTTTTTGTAGGAGCGTTCATGGGCATTCAGTACTTTTACTCGGACAAAATGGTGCTCTGGACAACAGGAGCACACATTGTCTCCGAAAGCGAAGCCCCGCAGCTGCATGATATGGTCACCAGGCTGTGTGCAATAGCTGACCTTCCGAAGCCGCAGATAGCAATTGTCCAGACCCGGGTTCCGAATGCTTTTGCCACGGGCAGGAGCCCGAGTAAAGCTGTTGTTGCAGTCACGACAGGGATTATGGACAAACTCACCCCGTCAGAACTTGAGGCGGTGCTCGCCCATGAACTGAGCCATGTCAAGAACAGGGACATGGCTGTTCTGACGATTGCCAGTTTCATCTCAACCATAGCCTTCTACATTGTCCGCTACAGCCTCTATTTCGGAGGCATGGGAGGAGACAGGCGGCGGGACGGCGGGGGCATTTTGCTTGTCTGGCTGGTTTCAATCGCAGTCTGGGTTGTCAGTTTCCTGCTGATCCGCGCCCTTTCCCGCTACAGGGAATTTGCTGCAGACCGGGGATCGGCAATCATTACCGGGCAGCCTTCAAACCTTGCCTCTGCCCTTATGAAGATAAGCGGGCTCATGGAAAGGGTACCAAACGAGGACCTCAGGAAGGTCGAGGGAATGAATGCCTTCTTCATCATCCCCGCAATCTCGGGTTCTTCGTTTATGAACCTCTTTTCCACTCACCCCTCTGTGGAAAAAAGATTAGCCCAGCTTGAAAAGATGCAGAAGGAAATGAGTTAAACAGGAACAGTCTTAACAGACAAGAAGAACATGAATTGAATAACAGACAGAAATAAACCGACAAGTTATGTGGTTTGCAGCAAATGATGTGGTTTTCAGAGGAGATAGGTTAAAATGGGTTTGCGGGATTTTATGGATGCAGTCATGGGACGGAGCAGGCTTCCGAAAGCGAAAAGTGACAAACTCTTTGCAATTTCCACAGCCACCATTACGCTTGAAAGCAGCCTGGGCCTTAAACCTTCAGGGTATGCAGGGATCTGTTTCAAGCCGATAGGGGCTACATCTTACGAATCCGCCAGAAATGAAATCGAAGAGCTTCTGGAGTACAGCTCAAAGGAAACGGAAACCGAGTTCAGGCTGGAAAAAGATGAGTTCGATTTCCTCTGGGCTATTTTCAAGGACCCTGATTTCGAAGACCTGGTTGCAAACATCCACCTCGTAAGCCAGACCCTTGAAGACCGCGGTTTTGGCGAACAGATCCTCTGTGCCATTTACAGGTTTGACAGCGAGCCTGAAGCCGGGACAGCCGGGCACGGGACAAAAACAGGAGCCGGAAAAGCAGTTTACTGGATCTACAACTTTAAACAGGGGACTTACTACCCCTTTATTCCGCTTTCCAACAGGCAGAGGGACAGCCCGTTTGAGTTCAGGCTCAGAGCCGCAATGGAAAGGGAGATGCCTGTCGAAAAAAGCGTGGAAAAATGGTACCCCCTATGGGGAATTCCCTTTTAATAACGGCCAGATTTTTATAATTTGCAGGCCTGTAGAATTTGAGCTCAAATTTTCTTTTGCTTTTTAAAGTTCTAAATTCAGCTTCTGTTAAATGAAAGTTTTTATATAAACTTTATATAGAAACAGGAAATATTTAAATAAAAAAGGATAATCTGGTTTCCGATGCTTCTCTTTGGACACCTGGGCATAACGCTCGGGATATTTTTCGGGCTTGGGATTTTTATACCTCGGTTGAGGACTATCATAGATCCGCGCTATCTGGCAATCGGAGCTATCCTGCCCGATTTAATAGACAAGCCTGTAGGCGAAATAATCCTTGCTTCAACTTTTTCGAGCGGACGTATTATAGGGCATACCCTGCTGTTCTCTCTTCTTCTCTTTCTGATAGGTCTATACATGTACGAAAGCAGAAGAGATATCAGAGGCCTCTCCCTTACAGCCGGCTCCTTTTTACATCTCTTTGAAGACCAGATGGGGACCGATCCTCAAACTTTCCTCTGGCCCTTATTCGGGTGGAGTTTTCCCAGAGATTCCAGGGATTACATTGGAGTGGAACACATACTGGAAATGTTTGAAGCCTCTTTCCACCTTGAGTTCCTGCAAAACCACGTAATTGAAATCCTGGGACTGGTAATAGGGTTCGTTCTGGCTTATTATTTATCGAAAAAATTGATCGGAAATGAAGAACTCTAAGGATGTCGGAAGAGAAAAACCCTGATGAGATCGGAAGAGAATAATTCTGTTGAGATCGTAAGAGAAAAACCCTAATGAGATCGTAAAAAAGCAGTTTATAAGGTCAGAATGAATTTTATAATGAAATAGCCACACATTATGAAGCCTGTTATGTAAAGTCCTGCCGTCAGGGTATCTGGTTTTTCATTATTTTTTTTCATTCTTTTTCCTCTGTTTTTCTCGATGTGATTTATTCTCCTATTTAGGATATTATATATCTGAACCTGTTATTTCTTACTATGTCTGAATCTGTTATACAACTTTTGTATGAGGTTCTATTTATACTTTTGAAAAGGGCTTTTTGTTTAAGAGCACAAGGAGAACGCCCAGCCAGGCAACACCAATACCATCGATGACGATTATTTTTCGCAGAACACTTCCGTTAAATGTCTTTTTCCATACAGAAGAATATTCCCTGGAAATGTAATTTTCTGCAGGGTATTCTTGAAAGAGCTTGTCCAGCACCGACTTTTCCGAGCCGTCCGCTGTAAAGATAAAGATTTCATTTGCATATTCCGGATGAAAATAATCATTCGTTTTCTTATAGTCGATATTTCTTGTTACAAATTCATTAAAAGTGTCCGCTTCATACTGATAGAGTCCATAGTTTCTTTTTGCGTCAAAGGAGACGTAACAGATATCATAGCTGTTTATACCCACAATGGTACAGGTTTCATTGTCATAATTTATCTTGCTGCCGATTGCCCGGGTCAACATTTCATCGGTATATGCAAAGTGCTTTTCCAGCAATTTCTTTGAAATTGTAATTTCATGGGCACCGTCCCGGGGAAGCCTGCCTTCTTCCAGATATTCTGTCCCGTAGGGGATAGCAGTCTGATTAAGATAATCCTGTGCTATAGCTTCAGGCACTGCAATGAGATTCAATTTATCCAGTAATCTGTCCTCGCTTGCAGTCTTATAAATAAGGGTATCTAAATAACTGGTATCATAAAGAATTACATTTTCAACCCCATCCATTGAAGCAATCTGAGGAATGTCTTCGTATGCTATCATCCGATCATAGTTCTCGGGATCGATATCCAATCCGGCACCTTTAACATAAACTGCATTAAGGTCCCCATATGTGTGGTCTGCCTGATAGATAGCAATGATATTGCCTGGAGGTATGGTTTCCGTACAATAACCAGAGGTAATCTGAGAATATGTGAACAGGGATAAGGCTGTGATAATAAGTAATGTTAGTAAGGCTGACAGAATTTTAATTTTTTTATTTTCAGGGATTATTTTTAGCCGCCTCCTTGCTGTAAATGGGGAATTGCATCATAATATTCGGTAAATTCCACTTTACACATATTAATCTTGTTTTTTGTTTACTGGTCCGTTACTATAGAATTGTCTCCTATGATCCGGTCACTAATTTGTTGGCAGGATGAATCAGAGTGTGGGTTCTGGGGATAAACAGACCACTTGAGAGTCTACCCTGATCTTAAAGGTCAGAGGGTTAACCCATTATCTGGCAGGGAAAAAAGAAGAAATTGATGTTTCAATTCTCTTCACCTTCACCGTTAATTGTAGCCATTATTTCTTTGAAACTTGCCAGTGAAGCCTCCATATTCTCGATGATCTCATTTGCGAGAATATCAGGGTCAGGAAGGTTATCAAGGTCAGCGAGACTTTTGTCTTTGAGCCAGAAGATATCAAGATTCGTTTTATCCCTCGCCACTATTTCATCGTAGCTGAATTTCCGGAACCTGCCTTCTGGAGATTCTTCGTTCCAGGTTTCTTTCCGGATGAAGCGGTTTTCAGGGTTGTAGCACTTGATGAAGTCTTCAAGATCCGAATATTTCATCGGATTTTTCTTTAATGTGTGATGCACATTGGTGCGGTAATCATAGATACACACCTCTTTTGTCCAGGGATCTTTTGATGCGGGTTTTGCTTCAAAGAAAAGCACGTTTGCCTTTACACCATTTGCATAGAAAATACCTGTCGGAAGGCGCAGGATTGTGTGCAGGTCTGTGGTTTCGAGAAGCTTTTTGCGTATAGTTTCTCCTGCTCCGCCTTCAAAGAGGACGTTGTCCGGCAGTACCACTGCTGCCTTCCCGCCGGTTTTGAGGATAGTGTGGATGTGCTGCAAAAAGTTGAGCTGCTTGTTGCTTGTGGTTGTCCAGAAGTCCTGGCGGTTGTAGGTCAAATCTTCTTTTTCCTGCTCGCCTTCTTCGTTGGTGAAGGTCATGCTGCTCTTTTTTCCAAAGGGCGGGTTTGTGAGGATGTAATCATATCGGTAGCCCGGATCAGCTATGAGAGCATCAGAGTTGGAGATCATGGGCTCTCCGTCTATTTCCCCTATGTTGTGCAGGAACATGTTCATCAGGGCGAGCCGCCGGGTCCCAGCGACTATTTCGTTTCCGCCAAAGGTTTTGTTTTTCAGGAAGCGGCTCTGCTCCCGGTCCAGCCGGTGATTTGAGGTAAGGAAGTCATAAGCTGCCAGAAAGAACCCGCCTGTGCCGCAGCAGGGGTCTCCTATTGTTTTTATGGGCTCGGGCCGGAGGCACTGCACCATTGCCTTGATGAGCGGCCTGGGGGTGAAGTACTGCCCGGCTCCGCTTTTCGTATCTTCGGCGTTCTTTTGCAGGAGCCCTTCATAGATTTCTCCTTTTGTGTCCACACCCATCATGACCCAGCTTTCCTTGTCGATCATATCAATGATCTTGTAGAGCATGGCAGGGTCGCTGACCTTGTTCTGGGCTTTGAGGAAGATCTGCCCGAGCATCCCCGGCTTTTGCCCGAGTTCTTCTAACAGCTCTTTGTAGCGGGTATCGAGTTCAGCCCCACGCTGCTGTTTCAGATTATCCCAGGTGTATTCCTCCGGGATGCCGATATTTCTGTTGTAGGGAGGCTTCCTGTACTCTTCCGCCATTTTAAGGAATATGAGGTAGGTCAACTGTTCCAGATTATCTCCGTAGCTCACGCCCCCGTCCCTCAGGACGTTACAGAAGCTCCAGACTTTGGAAACGATAGATGAGGTGTTTTCAGACATGTTAATTCCAGATGATTTTTGTCATTTCAAAAAGAAGTTTCTGCCGATTTTCAAGTTCTTCCGGACCAAATTTATCATTTATTGGAACAAGATCATTAAGACTGTACTTTTTCTTCAATTCCTCTACATCTAACTTTGACTTATAGAAATCTTCTCTCAATGTTTCATTCCAATAAAGTGTGTTATCATAAGATCTTAATTTATCTGAATAGGATTCATTATTGCTTGAGATATTATCTCTTCCCTTCATTAAGAGAATTCCACCCAATCTGTTTCTTTCCTGTTCAAATAAATCTTCATCATTGTGGAAGAGTTCAAGATTTTCTTCATTTCTTGCAAGGATGTGTTCTATATGAAAACCGTTTTTTGGACCAGTTTTTGTGACCAGATTTTCAATTGGATGTTTCATACTCAAATTCGTATTATTTGCAAGGAATTTATCAATACGAGCAAAGAAATATCTCTTGAAACGAGTATTGAGAGAAGTTCCTGTATTTTTGAAAAAAACGTATTGAATAGGTTGTGTAACTTCTGAACTTCTTCTATTTGACAGTTCTTGAAGCAAATACTTGTCAAAAACGTTTCTGATAACGTCAAGGGGTTTATCTCTTATCTCACTTGATATTTTGTATAAGGTCTGAGTGAATGTATTGCTCTCATAAGCGTTTTGAAGTTGAAGTAGAGAGAAAAAACGGTCAAGCTCGTAAGCTACTGTAGCTATTTTTTCTTCCTTTTGAGTATCGTTCAACTTGCAGGAGGAAAGGATAAGTAAGAACTGCCCATCCATCTCATTTAGTTTATTGAAAAAAACATATTCATATGAACTATTATAGTGGGAATAAGCTTTCCAGATCTTCAAATAAAGCTGGGTATAATAAGTGAACGTCTGTTCGAGGAAACGTTTGACTTCTGATGGATTGTGTTTGAGTTTTAGATATTCATTTATTTCGTTTCTAAACATTTCCCGGTGATAGTCTCCATCAAAACGTTTTCCTTCAGCTTGTGTATTGGCAAATTTAGCTTTTAAAAAATATCTATAAAATGTGTCAATTTCATCTTCTTTGAAATTATTAATTGCTTGGACTTGTTTTTCCCACAGACCGTTATAGTCTTTCTTATCAAGTTCAATCTTATCGATCTGTCCTAAAAGCTTCCCTTTAAGTATTTCATAAGGTTTCAGCCTGACACCCCTATCATTAATCACCTCAAAGATCATTGGAACATTGGTCTGTTCAACTGAGAGATTGATTAGTACAAGCCGACGAAGATAATAGAACACAAAAGTTTCAAACTTATGTTTATCGCACAACTGCTCATCTAAAAATCTACTGATTATCTGATAATTATCACGCATATTTACTGCTGTAATTCCAGAAGATACATCCATGTCTTTAAAGTCCTTTTTAAACTCAAAAAGATCTGTCAGGATTTGTTTATGAACTTCATGATTCATCCAAAAGGAATGCTCCATTCCTGAGAAACCTATGATTTTTCTATCCAGCCATTTTTCAGTTTCAGAATTGAACTCTTTAGAAATATGGTAAAGTTTGATTAAAATTAGTGTAAGAGTAGTAAGACGCTGCTGTCCATCCACAACATAAACTTTTCCTTCAATAGTATTAGTTACATAAGTGTTCAGGTAATACCATGGATATTTAGAGGAAATTGCTTCATTACTCGGATCAAGTGACTTGTTGTTTTCATATTCCAGATTAAATTTGTAAAATATATCGTCCAGTAAACGTTCTACTGGCTCTTTTGTCCACTTATAGTCTCGTTGATAAAAATCGATGTTATAGTTGGTGTTTGAAAACAGTTGGTCAATATTCTGTTTATCTGGTGAGACGTCCATAGTTAAACACTCTTCCTGTTAGTTTTTTTCTCAGCCTTAATTCTTTCCAGTAAAACCTCAGCTGGCTCCCAATCCTCTGCCCCGCGAACCTCTGCCAGCTCCCTATCATTAAGCAACTTCCCCTCAAACGCTTTTTTCAAAATACTCTGCCTGAGTGCTTCGGCTTTTTCCAGATTCGTTTCAATGTACTGCTCTATCTTATCGCAGACTGAAAGGCGAGTTTCGATTTCCTGAACGATGGCTTGTTGTTCGGGAAGAGAACAGTAAGGTATAATTAAACTATTCACATCTGCTAAACTTAAATTTGCCCTTGCAACGTCTACAACTTTACTGAGGTAATCCTGCTTTGCTATTTCTGCATTCAGGAAATAAGTTAAGTATGAATTATTCAAATCATCAGTCAATCTGATAATTGCAACTGCTTGGTTAATATTGGATAAAATATCTTGATTGAAAATTGCAGCTCTCCCGATTGAAGCTCCTACAAGATTAAACAAAACATCTCCTTTTTTGAGAGTTGATCTTTTTTGTTTTTCGTTAAATCCTAAAGGTAAAAACTTCTTTTTTGTTAAGTCGATAAAGCCCTCTCGAACATTTTCACTAGTAATGAACAAAAGTTGAGATTCGTCATTCACGTAATTGAACCCTTGCCATTTTGGAGAAGCTCCTTTTGTTATTAATTCAGCAAAATCACCTATTCTTTTTTGAGTCACTACTACATTATCTCTTGTCAGCTTTCCCTCAAATGCTTTCTTCAGCACCGCCTGCCGATAGACTATGAGCTGTTCCTGTGCCAGTTTGAGGTTTGCAATGCCGTTATCCAGTTCGCTGAAGAGTTGTTCGATTTTGGAGACTATGGCGCGTTGTTCGGGGAGAGGTGGAAGTGAAATATCAAATTCTTTAACAATGGTTGTGTTTAAGTTAACTTGAGTAACTCCTTGCTTATGCTTCTGTATCACGTAAGGACGAATGTAATGAAAATAGTGAAAAAGAAAGTTTAGCGACACAAAATCAGGTATATCATTAAAAGTGACAAACCATCGTGAATACAAGAATCAACGCCTAAAAATTTAGGAATGCAAACTGTTCCACTATTCGATAAAATCAAGGAGCCTTTTTTTAAGAGCCGACTTTTCTTTGCTCCTTCTCCATTGACATGTATTTCACTATCAAATATTGTTTTTCCACTAATTTTTGTAATGTCACCTATTTTTATGAATGGGATAGAACCTGTAAAATATTTTGGATCTCCCATTGGTCTTGGTGAAGCGCCACGAACAACATCACAAAGTTGTCCTAATTCAATTTCTATCCATCCTACTTTTTCTTCCATTTTTAAGCCGCCATAACCTCATCAAATCCTGTGTTCGTACTTTTTTCTGAACCTTTCATTATCAATTTTGGAGTACTTTTAAGATGTCAGTTGATTAAATAATTGTCTACTTGTATATTTTAGGAATTTAATCAAAAATTTAAACTATGTCTGAGTCAGCATCTCAAGGATCAGTAAAACCAGTAAATATATCATCAACAAGTCTGTCATCCGAAGAAGAAAATATCCCTAAAATCGAAATAACATCCAACCGATGACAATAGTAGTATCCTTGTTTTTATACCCGATAACTCTCTGAAGTCAAAGTTTGTAGATGATAAAAGTTTCCAACAGATATATATATCATTTATTTCTAATAAGTTGCCAACTGTTAATATTTTTGGAACGTAAACATTACAAACTAATTTTAATAAAAATTCGTTCGTAATATGTTAAATATAATACTACATATGGAGTAAATTTTTTGTCGGGCGATAAAGAGAATTTTTTTTTAAATGACACTGCAACAGCGAAAGATTCACTGGGATTCAAACCATACGTTGAGGCTATTGCAGAATTTCTTACGACCGAATATACGAAACCTCCAATTACTCTTTCTATTGAAGGCCAGTGGGGATGTGGAAAATCTTCTTTCATGAAACAATTAAAAGATCGTATTGAGGAACTAAACAAAGATAGGATTGAAAATACAAAGTTTAAGAGTAAAAAAAGAAGATTTCTAGAGATTCTATTTTTTAATAAAAGAAAAAAGAGCTATTATACTGTTTGGTTCAACTGTTGGAGATATGAAAAGGAAGACGAGTTATGGGCTGCTTTTGCACTCAGTCTCATGGAACAACTGTCAGCTGATCTTCCCTGGGAGCAGCGACTATTAGCACGACTCAGATTAACATACCTAAGACTTAGATTTAAGTTAAAGGGTAAAAGTTCATTCAAATTAAATATTCTTATATTTTTCGTCTCTCTTTATTTTTTGATTGTCTATTCTGTTCCAAAGTTCGATGAGATATTATCTTCACATTCCATAGCTGGGTTGTTAGGTGACGTGTTAGTCGTATTAATAGGATTTGTAGGTCCCATAGTTTCATTTTTTTATTTTGGAAAAGATTTGAAAGACACAATTGGAAATCCCTTTGATTTCAGTAAATTTGTGTCCAGTCCTAATTATGAAGAGCATATATCCTTCATCGAGCAGTTCCATTCTGATTTCAACAAGATAGTAGAATCATATGCCGGAGATTCAAGGGTTTATGTTTTTATCGATGACCTTGACCGCTGCGAAATCTCAAAAGCTGCAGAACTTATGCAGGCTATTAACCTCATGATTTCTGATGCAGCAAAAATTTCTTTTTGCGTGGGTATGGATAGAAAAATAATCTCTGCAGGGCTTGCCGCAAAGAATGAAAATATCTGTAAATATCTAAACGATGATATTCTTGAACATAAACTTGAATATGGGTATAATTATATCGAGAAATTCATTCAGATACCTTTTAAGGTGCCAAATCCAAAAAACAAAGATTTTAAAGAACTATTCAACTGCCTACAGAAGCAGGAAAGTTCTCCAAAAGCTTCTATGTCAAACAAGAATCTAATGCAACAATTAAGATCTCACCGCGTTAGTAGTAATAAGTCATTTTTTAATAAATCTAGAGTAAGAGTTGACCAGCAAGAAAATATAGATCAAGAGACAAAAAACTATAGGGACGACGATATAGAACCTAATCTCAACGAAGAGAAAATCTCGAATAGTTTCGATTGTAATGAACGATCAGAATCTAATGAATTGTCCGAAACTTTTGTAAGCATTATGGAAATGGTTGCTCCTGCCCTTGATTATAATCCTCGACGTATGAAGCAATTCTTGAATTTGTTTCGCTTTCAGAGAACTATCGGACTTCAGACAGGTCTTTTTACATATAAGAAAGAAACAGCTCATAACCAGATGTGGAACTGCAAAAAACTTGCCAAGTTTGTGGCAATATGCATAAAATGGCCCTCTATTATTTTGTCTTTGAATTCAAACACAGCATTTCTCGAAGAGCTACAGAAACATGTGTTGAAGCCGGGAAACAGAACTAAAAACTTAGATCTATGGGCCGAAGACAAAAAACTGATTGAGTTATTGAAGTACGGCTGTATAGAGAATGATCCAAAAAAAGAAGCTGAATATACACTTTTAGGTCTCGATTTCAGTAAATTATTAGAGATTTCACCTGTGGTTGTATATCCTAGTTCTATCCAAAAACTGGAGTCTATAGAGCTACCTAAGGTAAATGCTAAACAAGGTTTTGAACTTTTAGGGGATGTTAGACCAAATGTTGAAATAAATAATTATAGATGTTTCAAGTGGTATAAAGAGCAATATCCTCTGATTAATATATTTGGAGAGAATTATGTTCCTTTGCTTTCCAATAATAGTTCAATATGGCAATCTCACGTTAACATGCTTGTTAAACTAGTTCTTGACAGCGATGACAAGTACACCCTCAGAACCGGTGAACTCCTCGATCTCGGTGAAGGCTATGCTGTCGAAGCCAAGCAGGTCGATGTTGACGGTGAGAAAGTCTGGCTCGAATTCACCAAGGACGGAGAATTCGTAGATGATGCGATCATCTCGGCTTACACTGGTGATAGCACTTGGACTTGTAAACTTGACAATATTCAGGGTGTGAACAATGTTTCTGTTCTGAAAATTCACGTCAAAGAGGTCTTCCATGGTGCAGTCGACAAAATTGTCCAGATAGATGGAATCTGGCTCATTGACTATGCAAATACCATAACTCTTAAAACTGGTGACAAAATCGGGGAATTCACTCTATCTAAAATTGTAGAAGGAGTAAGTGAGTCTAACCTTGGTGGGCTCGTTTTCAGAAAGTAACAAAAAAATGTCTGGATGTATTGTAGTTTCCTATAAAGATATTATAGATCTCCAGAATTTTCGGCTTCAGTTAAAGATTTAATCGTTTTCATCTTAATCAGTCAAAGCCTTTTTTATTTGGTAATTATATCTTTCATGAAAGGAGTATTTTCACCCCACTTTTCTCCCAACTTTTCACCCCACTTTTCTCCCAACCTTTCACCACAGTTTTCACCACAGTTTTCGCTTAACTTTCACTTCCACCAATTATTCTCCGAACTTTTCACCCCACTTTTCTCTGAACTTTTCTCCCCACTTTTTTCCTAACCTTTCATTATCAACTTTGCGATCTTTTAAGATGTCAGTTGATTAAATAATTGTCTACTTGTGCCTTTCAGCAATTTAATAAGAAATTTTAACTGATAACGGCATATATGCCTGTATTAGAGTCACAAACGAAGAAAAATTCTGATTATTTTGTCTCAAAACAGCATCGCAATGTTCTCTGTCAAACATCTAAAACGAAGTGGAGGAAAGTAGTAAAGGAAGAGAAATGAGGTATATACGCTTTAACTTTGATCAAAAGAGTGAATAAAGGGTTCACAAGGTTTGGTCTGCAACAATGAAGTTTATTGCGGGACTGAGATTTACTCTGTCCTGAATTTGCTCCATTTTGAGCTTACACGTCAATGAAGTCGATTTCGGGATCGGTTTTCAAGCCGTCCTTAATTTGCTTCATTTTAAGTTTACGTGCCAATGAAGTAATTACTGGATCAGCTTTCAGACTGTCCTTGATTTGCTTCATCTCGCAGTTTATGCCATAAATGAAGTATAATTACGGGATAGGTTTTCAAGCCTTCCTGAATTTGCTCCATTTTAAGCTTACGCGTCAATGAAGTATGTTACCGGATCAGATTTTACTCTGTCCTGAATTTGCTCCACCTCGCAGTAAAAGCATCAATGAAGTCAATTTATGGATAGGTTTTCAAGCCGCCTTAATTTGCTCCACCTTATAGCTTACGCGTCAACGAAGTAGATTTCGGATCAGTTTTCAGGCTGTCCTGAATTTGCTCCATTTTAAGCCTACGCGTCAATGAAGTTTATTGCGGGATCAGCTTCATACTGTCCTTAGTTTGCTTCATCTCGCAGTTTACGCCATAAATGAAGTATATTTCGGAATCGGTTTTCGTGCCGTCCTTAATTTGCTCCACCTTATAGCTACGCGTTAATGAAGTATATAATGGATCAGTTTTCAGGCTGTCCTTAATTTGCCTCATTTTAAGCTTACACGTCAATGAAGTAGATTTATAGATCGGTTTTCAAGCCGTCTTTAATTTGCTTCATTTTACAGCTTACGCGTCAATGAAGTTCATTGCGGGACCAAGATTTACTCTGTCCTGAATTTGCTTCATTTTACAGCTTTGTTCCTTGTGAACAATATATAATATGTAAGTTCCTGTATATAACACTGGCGGTATAATTACCAGGAGTAATATTTCTAACTCGTTTTTTTCCAAAGTCTACCTGTAAATCATCTGTCATATACTCTGTCGATCAGTGTGTAACATCAAATGCTTTACTAATTTTTTGTATTATTTAAAATTCAGAGGGGAGCTTGATAGCAAATTCGGAAGCTTAGAACAAAAGAATCAAAAAAAACTTTAAAATATTTTTAATAAATCAGAAGAAATCGTCCAGGATCTGCTTAGATTCAAAAATTTAAGAGCCCCGATGAACCATCTCAAAAGAGCGCACATAGACAAACATTTTGTTCTGGCTTTTTCTATTGATGAGGAAGAAAAGAAGGTAACATTTGAAGATTATATTATGATCATCACGATAATATTTACTAATTTCCGATTTTTGCTTACGTCGCCAGTGCCTCGTTCAATTCACTGATAACCATACTCATCTCATCGCCAAAGAGCTGGTACATCCTTCCGCTTCCGCCATGAACGTCAAAGGGATAGTAAGCAAGATCGTCTATTTCCAGATGGAAGCTGGTTGCAACGTAATCTTTTATCATTCGGAGCCAGTTCATCTGGTCTTCACTGAATTTCAGGGTTCCCGCCTGTTTTTTGAATACCCAGTCCTGGAAATTCCGGTTCACTGTCTGGTCGTATGAGGTCAGCACAGGGTCGATTTCAGTTATCCTGCGAATTAAGGAAACCAGGGCTGTGAGTTCGTTTTTCGGGGAGTTTCCGTTTACCTTTTCCAGCTGCTCGTAAGCCTGCCAGATCCTGAAGGGGGCGAAGTGGGGCTTTTCCAGTTTCAGTTTATCCATCACTTCTTTTATCATCGCATAGGTAACTTCCCTGCGCTGGAAGGGCTGGTTATAGAAAATCCTCAGAGCTGTGAGCTCTTCTTTATTAGCTTCCATATATGCCTTAAAATCGTTAACCAGCTCATCCGCCCTTACCACAGCGTCTTTGTCCCATTCGGCTCTGAGGACTGTGTCGGTGTTCACGGTATCGATAATCTGCTCGTGGACTCTGCGGACATTTTCGATGTACTCGTTCAGCTCACCGGAAAAAGTGGATCTGGCAGTATCAATCAGTTTCTCCTGTGCCTTTTTCTTTGCCTCAGCGTCCTGAATATCCGGATGGAGCTGTTTGATTTCGGAGGCACGTAGCTCGATAATATCAGGGTTATACGCATAGAGCAGGTCCCTGACGGTCTGGTTGATAGTCTTTCCGTTCGCTTTTTCCGCAAAAGCGGCTCTTTCGTCATCGCTTAGCTGCCGGTCCAGTCTTGCCAGCCTGTTTGCCAGGGAAACATAAAGGTCTTCGTCCTGTGCGCCAAAGGTTACTGCTGCAAGCAGGTCTTTCAAAGATGTGCTTTTCTTGCGCTCCAGAGGCCGGCTGTCGGTTTTCATCGTTTTTGTAACGCCAACAGCGTCCACAACCACAAAATGCGTCTTGTCGGAAACAGCCGAAGGAGTCACTTTTTTCAGGTCATCGTAACCCAGGGTCCGTGTACCCCTGCCCTTCATCTGCTCGAAATATTTCCGGCTTTTGACGTCCCTCATGAAAAGCAGGCATTCCAGAGGCTTGACATCCGTGCCCGTGGCAATCATGTCCACAGTAACTGCTATTCTGGGGTCGTATTCATTGCGGAAAGCCGATAATATTGATTTGGGGTCTTCTTCGGTTTTATAGGTCACTTTCTTGCAAAAGGCATTTCCTTCCGCAAACTCTTCCCGGACTATATTGATAATATCATCGGCATGGCTGTCGTTCTTGGCAAAAACCAGGGTTTTCGGGACTTCATTTCTGCCTGGGAAGATCTCAGGAAGCTTTTCCTTAAATGTCCGAACCACATGCCGGATCTGGCTGGGGTTGACCACATCCCTGTCCAGTTTCCTGGCATCATAGTTGAACTCTTCATCAAGCTGCTCCCAGCGTTTTTTGCGGGTAAGCTTCTCCCGCTTGTCCACAAATTCTTTTGCAGCAATCTTTGCCCCGTTTTTGCTGATTTCAGTCTCGATGGTATACACATCATAACCCACATTCACGCCGTCTGCAACAGCATCTTCATGGCTGTACTCGCTAACAACATTCTCATTAAAAAACGCGAAAGTGCGTTTGTCCGGCGTTGCTGTTAAACCTATCAAAAAAGCATCGAAATAGTCCAGAACCTGCTGCCACAGGTTGTAGATGGAGCGGTGGCACTCGTCTATAACGATAAAATCAAATTCTTCAACGGGAACCTTTTCATTATATACTACAGGAAGTGGTTCCTTTGGCTGCCATCTCCTCTCGGCAGGGTTTTCTTCTTCAATTTTCTCGTCCAGCTCCTCACCCTTCAGGATGGAGTAAAGCCGCTGGATTGTGGAAATACACACCTGGCTGTCCGATGTAATGTAACTGGAACGCAGGCGCTGAACATTATATAGTTCGGTAAATTTGCGGTTATCGTCATTGGGCACATAAGCCATGAATTCCTGCTCTGCCTGCTCGCCAAGGTTTTTGGTGTCAACAAGGAAAAGTACCTTTTTTGCATCCGCAAATTTCAGTAATCGGTAAATGAAGGTTATGGCAGTATACGTCTTTCCGGAACCTGTAGCCATCTGGACAAGAGCCCTCGGGCGGTTGTCCTTAAAGGACTTTTCAAGCTTTGAGATCGCTGTTATCTGGCAGTTCCGCAGCCCGTCGGTGAGGAGTTCAGGGATATCAAGCAGCCTTTCCCGCAGGGGTTTCTTTTTTAAGTATTCATCAAAAGTCTCCGGGCTGAAAAAAGAAAAAACAGGTCTTGACCTCGGTTTAGGGTCGCGAAAATCTGTGAACCGTGTAATTTCCCCTGTACTTTCATACACAAAAGGAAGGGGGTCATTGTTAAGGTACCTTAGCTTACTTGAAGCATACTCGGATGATTGTTCTTCTACGACAGTTAATCTGTGGCCTTCCTCGTCTCTTTTTGCCTCAATAATCCCGACTGGCTTTTTATCAACAAACAGCACATAATCAGCAGGTCCTACGTCAGTCAAATATTCCTTAACTGCAATACCCCTTGAAGCACTCCACTCTATCTTGCTTTTTTTCTGAACAATCCAGCCAGCATTATTTAGTTTTTTATCAATTTCATTTCTGGCTTTCTGCTCAGGGGTCTGGTTATCACTCATATGTCTTTACCACCGAAACTTGTTTCCATTCTCCTTTTCCAGATAGGGGTGCCAGTTTCGGCACTCTCTCATTATAACTTAGAGTGGGGATTCACAATTAATGAAAATATTCACTCATGGTTACTAAACTCGAATCTAATTTTATCTACTAATGATATTTTACGATAGAATTTATAATTTTGTTTTTACAGATACTTAATGTATAATTAATTCTTTCGATCTTGCATTAGGTGAAAATAATTTAACATTTATGTAAATCTACATCTTAAAAACCAGATTACTGTCACTCTACAGTCGCGTACGAAAATCCCAAGCATGCTGGCAACTGAAGCGGCTTTTGAAACTCCGTACCCTGAAAGAAAGGTATTACAGGAATCCGGCAGAAAAAGCATCTCCGGCACCGACAGTATCTGCAACTTCTACAGGTGTGGTTTTTATTTCCTCATATACCCCATCTTGCGAGGCGGGCTGCAAGGTTAAGGGGAGCACCTCCTGGATCGGAAGGGACTGTTGTGATGTAATGAGAGTTTTGAGAATATATTTACAATTAAAAAAAATGTCTTATTTTTTGTTGGCGTGCAGATCTCAACAAAATGCCAGGCATAACAAAATGTACTTACGCATTTAGTATTATAATATTAGAACACGTGGAATAAAGAAAAACTTAATCGAAAATTAAAATAATAGAGGTGTATCTATGAATGGGGTTAAAAGAATGTGTAAAAAAGTCGCAAAAATAGCTTTTTGTGTTGTTATGGGCGCCGGTTTAATTGGTTTTGTTAAAGGCTTATGTGTAGGCTATTTAATTTGTCGTCATAAAAATAAACATTGTTGACACAACATAAAAAGTACTGATAAAGATGTCTAAATTAAGGGTAATAGGGTTTCCTCTTAATCGATGAGCTGGACCGCAGGTAGAGGTGGGACCGCAGGTAGAGACTCGATAATAGGGACTCAAAACCTTACCATCTATTTTTGAACTAATTTTCGGAATATCGGTGTGAGATGTGCAACTGATCTTCTTGATTTATATTCCCTTTTTCCCTTCCTTAAATACGAAAATATAAAGGATAGGTAAAATACCTGCCGTATTCAAAATGAGTATGGCGATAAACCAGTATCTCTGAGATTCTCGTGCTGCCTTCCATAGAGCTATACCTTTCCAGAAAAGCTCCCAAAGTACCAGAATTAAAATCAGGGCTAAAAATTGTGGATTTGTTTGAAGCAATGAGAAAGAAGTGTCTACCATTTTCCACTCCGGAATACATGTTTTTTAAAATTAAATAACTTCACACACCAGTATTGTTTACACTGCTGTCTCCAAATTTCAGGACAAAAGGGATCCTCATTAAGTTTTTGGAAATTGTGTGGCAATTCAATTTATAATGTTACAATTCACACAGTGCTCAAATATTAATAAAAATACAGAGATGCTATAGTTACGAGATGCTATAGTTACGAGATGCCATAGTTACTAGATGCTATAGTTACTAAGAGACTATCCAAAAGCCCTGTTCCGTACAAAAAAATTATTTTTTTAATGCAGGGATATCAGGGATATATATGGATCCAAAAAAGAAGCGGTAATATCTGGATATGTATTGGCTTATTTATGCGTTTTCCGGGCCCGTTCTGTGGGCGCTATCCACACACATCGATAAGTATCTGGTGGAACGCTATTTCAAACAGGGAAGTGTAGCGGTGTTGATGGTCTTTACTGCGATCATCGGTGCTCTTGCCCTGCCCTTTGTCTGGCTTTTCCAGCCTGGCGTAGTTGCACTGGACTATGAATCCATGGTGGTCATAGCAGTCTCGGGAATCCTTTACATGAGTGCGATCTATTTCTACCTCCAGGCATTGCAGACAGAGGAAGCATCAACGATTGCACCATTCTTCCAGGCGGCAGGAGTCTTCGGGCTTATCCTGGGATATTTCGTCCTCGGGGAACAAATTTCTTATTCTCAAATCATCGGTGTTTTGCTGGTCATTACCGGATCGGTTATCCTTTCTTTGAGGTTTGGACAGGGCGCCAGCCACGTTAAAAAAGAGCTGGTTATTTTGATGCTCTTTTGTGCCCTGGCGATTTCGCTGAGCTCGCTTATTTTTAAATTCTTTGCTGTACGTGACGAATTCTGGACCACCATCTTCTGGAACTTCTTTGGCCAGGCATTGTTTGGAGTGATTTTAATGCTGGCTGCCAAAAACCGCAAACAATTTTCAGAGATGATTCATGCCAATGCAGGAGCTTTGCTTTCTGTGAGTACAACAAATGAATTGATTAACCTTGGTGGCAACTTGGGTGTGCGCTACACGCTTCTTCTAGCGCCCCTGGGAGTCGTGCAGGCTATTTCCAGTACAACTTCATTTTTCGTTCTCTTCTTCGGCGTCATCCTTTCGCTCTTTTTCCCGAAGCTCGCAAGAGAGGAGATCAGCATTGGCAGCCTCACGCAAAAAATCATAGCCACTACCCTTGTTGTTGCTGGAGTTCTATTAATTAGCATGCAGTAATAGCAGATTATTCAAGTGGATAATTATACGAGGCATTATACGAGGAATTGTGTTATCAAACATTTTCGCAAGTTTTTTAAACTGTCAATTAGTATTTAATGCGCATGCCCGTGCTAAATCTATACTTTCTCGCCTTCGAGATTCTGGTTTTAGTGCTCTTTCTGGCCTGTCTGCAAAATGCATGGCAGCGGGGCTCCTGGGTAGTCTGGCAACTTCTTGCCGGGGTGCTCTTCGGCTTGCTGCTGGAATGGGCTACAATCCAACAGCTCGACGCCTACGAATACGGACGTTTTCTGGTAATGCTCGGGCCTGTTCCTGTGGTCGTTGGGGTGGCCTGGGGAACTATCATCTATAGCGTTCGCTCCTTTTCCGATAAAACCAACCTTACGGAATGGGCACGCCCGGTGCTCGACGGCCTGCTGGCCCTGAACATCGACCTTTCCCTGGATGCAATAGCCATCCGCCTGGGCATGTGGGATTGGGGAAAAGGTCTTGATCATCAGTACTTCGGGGTTCCTTACAACAACTTCTGGGCATGGTTCTGGGTTGTGTTCTCATTTTCAGCAAGCCTTCGATTGCTGTCAAAGCTCCCCGGCTTCTGGGGACGCTGGCTCTCCCCTGCAGGAGCTATAATCTGCGGCACTGCGGGCGTGCTTATTACCAACGAGCTCATTACCAACATTCCCAATGACCTGATACATTACGCTACTATCATTGCAGTCTTAGGAAGTGCTCTGCTATTGATTTTGGCATTGCGTCCGGAAGTCTCGGTCCAGTCTCAGGCTGCATTTGCCTTTCTTGTGCCTCTCGGATTTCATGCCTATTTCCTGATCGCAGGACTGGTTTCAGGTGCCATCCTGAACCCCCCCTTTTTGCTGGTGGTAAGTATAGTTATGAGCATAATAGCACTTTGGCTTCATCGAGATGCTCTGAATTACTGGTATCGGTCTAACAGAGAAAGCAAAACAGAGAAAGCAAGTAATTAGACCACCGACTAACCCCTCTCTTATAATCCTTTTATGCCTGTCATTTAAGGGCCGACCCAACGAGGGAGCATTACAAACGAACATATCTAATTAGGGGGGAAAATTATGTCCAGATATCCATTATCAACTGGGACGGAAAACTCTTAACAACAATGCTTCCTCCTGAAAGTACAAATGTAAAAACCAAATTTGCTCAGTATCATGCTTTTGAAGATCAGGAAAAAAGGCTTGAGATAGCAAAGAAGTTTATTGAGGCTAAATTTGACAAGTCTAAAAGCTTTCTTGATTTCCTTAGCCAAAGGTATCCTGACAGGCTGTCTCAAAACTCGACTCATTTCTATAATTGGGTAATGGACATTGTTGACTTTAAATACTGAGAGGAAATTATTCCTAAATTCAGGTATAACTTAACCTTCTAGTAGAATAAATTGCCCCAATTGTGTAATCAAATGTTGTTTTGAGACAGCCTGCTGAAATAAATTTTGATGTATCGGATGAACTCACAAAATTACGAGATGTAAAGAGTGTTAGGGAACTTATGGGTTAGAGGGAACCTTAGCCGGTAAATACTGAACTGAGTTTTCAAAGAACTACTATCACGCTATGAGAAGATGATTGCTTTCATTAATAATTTCTGAATATAAACGTCTACAATGAAATTGAATACCCAATAAAAAATGAACATCTAACAATCCATACGGGAACGCACCTCCATGTAGCTGGGATATCTATACTATTCTGACTCCTTTATCCGATAGGAGATCTTTCTTAACTAATATCGCCTTATCCGGTTCAATCGCAGAGCCCAACGTCCAAATGGAGATTGAAAAGTAGCAATAATACTGAGGGCTATACCTTAACTGTAATCTCGAAAACCATAAGTTATTTAGAATTAATTTCTATTCAATGGGGTGGTGCGATGAATGGGGGAAAGACAAAGAAGGAGTGGGAATGGCTAGCAATTCTAATCTTAATTCTAATTGCGCTCTTTTTGGTATTAGTAGCACCTATTTGGTTTGTACAACTGATAAAACCAAAAGGAGGAGGAAATTATCCTCCTGCTGAAATTACCCTGCCGTATTTTCTTTGTCTCACCCTCATCGCACTTGTAGTAGCTCTCACCTTTACGGTTTATATATTTAAGAATCTCAACCTCGCTAGTCCCGATAATACTCTTGGTTTACCCGAAGGCAGTATACGAGCCGTGATTGCATTGAGCCTCATACTCATATTCATGATAAGTTCTGTGTTTCTATATCAGCAGGTATCTTCTAATGCGAAACCTACTGGAAATATATCCCTTTCACAAGCGGAATATGATAATATCTCGAAAGAATTGATTTATTCCTCCCAAGCGGTGCGAAGGAATGTTTCAGGTAATCCGACAAATGAAACGCGATACATCGTTAGATTGCGAATGACAGAAAATGAGGACAGTGTAGACATTGCAAAACAGATCATCACCACTGTGAGCACGTTAGTTGTTGCTGTTGCTGGTTTTTACTTCGGTTCCAATGCTGTCGCAACAGCCAGCAAAGCTGCAACGGGTGCAGGCGGGGAAATTCCGATAGTTCCTGATCCCTTTATCGGCAAGATCGAACCCACTGTTGGTAAAAAGAGAGAAGAGAATTTATTACTCGAAATTATGGGAAATAATCTCAATTCTACAAAGGAAGTCAAACTCATTCGGGGATCAGATACAATACCTTGCAAAGATGTCACATTGAGTGATACAAAGATACGGTGTAGATGCAAGTTGGAGATTCCAGATAAGCCTGAAAAAGATCCTGTAGGTGCGTGGACGGTAGTTGTTATTAATTCCCAATATGTAGAGCGTCAATTAGAAAATGGTTTTACAGTGGAGTAATAAACAATGGAATGCAAGATACCTAAATAGGAGCCTGTTTTAATACTTTTTGAATTACCTACGGAGAATGTTTGACATAAAATTCGATGCAAGAGATTTTTTTCATTAATTTCAGATGGTTAGGAAGGGGTATATTTCTGTTTTTCATGAACTATGAATATTTCTTATATTGATCGGGTTTTCTAAAGGTACTTTGCATTATATGAAGCAGAACGCCAAGTCGGATAAGCCGTTTACTCTCAATGCTCATGTTCTGGATAGAGTAAATAAGTGGGAAGGATGAGGAGTATATTGCATTGATACCTGTGGAATGAGACAATATTTGAGGGGTAGAATCACCCCACTCTCCCCCTGTTCTTGTCACCGTCAGGCTATAATTGGCTCGTACCTATGTGCTCCTAGGTTGGCTTTATATGTGACCTCTGTGTAAACTCAACTACCTGAACCCCCTAATAAAGAAAGATAATTAAAATGTACAAAAGTGTATATGCGGGCAAGAAACCTAAACCTATTTCATGAAGAAAAACTAAAAGCACAGCTCAGTGGTACTTTATTGGCAAATTATGAAATATAGGAGTGAGTAAAATGGGTGAATACGAATTAACTGACATTGAAAAAAAAGCCCTAGATAATTGGATAATGGTAAATATACTCCCACAAAAAGGACCAAATAAAAATTATACGAGTTATGCACTTAAAACTCTTTTTGAACAAGCACCAGCTGGTTTCTTTATCACAAATAAACAGTTTAAAGAAGCGATGGTCAGATGTAATTTCGTACCTGTAAATAAAAATAAATTAAATTGGGAATTCCGAATTTCCCTAAAATCTCCAGGGTTGCAATAATCTAAATGAGGTTATCAAACCTAACATATATTGAAAAAGCTTATCCAATTCCCCCAAGTAAAGGAAATGTTCCAACAGAGTTTTAAAAAACACATTTCTATTAATAGAGCTAATCTCAAAACCAATTTTATTTCCATATCGATAAGAGTTTCAGAACTATTTTTATGATCGAATACTCAGTTGATGATTCCATATTCGCGATTCAGAGAAATAATTTTAAGTTTTGGGATGGGCTCATAAACAAAATCTGTTTATCAGATATCACCCTGCTTCCTTGGAAGAAACAAAAAGTTGGGGTTTTAGAGCCTATCCGAAAAGTCAGCAATGCGTGTTGAAAAGTCATAATAGGTCTATAATATCAGAGTATCCGTTCCGGTTTTGCATATTGCATATTGTAAAAGTTACAGCAGGTAACTACTTTTCGGATAGGTTCTTAGTAAAGCGCACAGAAGCAAAAAGAGCACAGGGAAGAGAAGAAGAGCCCATCAGTAGCCCAAGAGAGGCGCATGCAGGAAAGGAAGAGGGAGCCCTGATTAAGAAGTTATGTAAAAACTTCAATCAGCCTTTTGAGACTTCGAATCCTAGAAAAGATACATGCAGTGATAAGTGCAGGTCTGCTTATTCACGAAGGAGAAAAGCAACTTGAATACGAAGCTGCTATTTTTGCACTTCTTGTTATTTTTGTTCTAATACCGACTTGTGATTTTTATTAAAATCGTATAGTATTCTTTTCATTTCTTTTCTCATGATTAAGCAGTAAAGTCGCTCCTTGTGTTCTTCAGCTTTATCCTTGTGTTCTTCAGCTTTATTAATCGTCTTGATTAACCGCTCCAAACGTTCACACAATTCATTGTTTAGGTTACTATTTGTAACTATAGCGATTAAGTCGACACTTTCATAATTGGTACAATCAAAGAATTGTCTGAAGAGATTATCATCCACTGTTGTTGTCCTTTTCCTTGAATTTGAATTTGTTTTCTTTGGAGTTTTATTTTCTTTTTTAGGAACACTGGACTTCATGAGAAACGCAGTTGCTATTGAATCACCATATAAATCAGTATAAGCTTTCATGTCATAAATTTCACGACCATGGTGATGTCCACCTGTTACACCTGTATACTGCCCTATTACGTATTTCATACATTTACTGTAAATCTCTTTTTTAATATCTAAGCAATCACTACAAGCTCCAATCCCATGTATACGAACATCACATTTTTCTTGTAAATTATCCAATTGATTTTTAAAAGATTCAGTAAATTCTCCTTCAGGAAACTCTGCAACCTTTCTGAAAAAACCCAACTTATCAAATTCAATTAAGACAGTTCCACCCATTTGTTTAATACGTTTTTTATTTATTTCACTTTCTTTTATTTCTTTTATTGATTTGTAGTATTCGGACCAATCAACATTTTTTAGAGAGTTTGTCAATGGGGTAGCAAATTCAGGATCAATTGTGTTAGCATATCCGAGATGCCCAAATATTCTTTCTCTAAAAAATGGATCATTGGATCTATTTTCGACTACAGGCCCATTCATTAGAATATTATGAACAATTGCTCTTAGTCTTTTTTTATTTTCTCTACCAATACTTAATTTATCATTAACAACCAATCCTGTTACTTTTTGCCTGGAACTTCTTGAATGCAATCTGGTTTTTTCCTTGTTGACAACAAACCCATTTCCTTCGATAATTTCTATTATTTTTTGTTTGTGCATTGGGAGCTTTAGAGAACCTGAGATCGTAATATCATCTGCATATCTTGAATATTTAAAATTCCTTCTTCTGCAATAGTTGTCAATAAGAATATCAAGTCTTGCAACAGCTAGGTTAGCTAACATTGGACTTGTTGGTGCACCTTGAGGTAAGTTACCTTTATATGTACACAAATCTGCCAGAAAACCAGCAGCTTTTTGAGTATATCCTACTGATCTAAAAATACTAGAAACGCTATTTATATCAATACTTGGGAAAAAATCCTTTATATCAATTCCTAAGACTAAATCTTGACTAACATGAATTGAGGCATTTGTAAAAATTGATCTTTTTGGAACAAAACCGTGGACATAATCTCCAATAACGATTTTATATAATATTTTATTCAATATCCATCTTTGAATAGGCTTCATTTGTTTTGTTGGAGCATTTATTTCCCTGAAGCCCCCAGCTTTTTTGGGTAAACTAAATGTAACGTAAGCTTTCTCTTTTTTAATCAAAAAATATTTTACTTGTTTTTCTGAGAAATTAGATAAGGAACAAAAATGAGAGACATCATATATATAAGGCAATTTATTGGACTTCAACACTTTGAAAGACTTGAAATTGTTATTATATTCTTTTTCTTGCAACGCTGGGATAATTCCTTCTTCAAAATAATCATCAAACTTAATTTTCAGTCTTTGATTTTTTGTTAATTTATTTGTCAATTATCCCACCTAATATACTTAGGATTCAATAAATAGCATGTGGTTGCCCTCACTAAAGCGCGGGGGCGCTTTGATGAAAAGAGATTCTTAGCGAAGGCGGATTCTGCCGGAGCGGGATCTCTTTCCTAGTTTTTGCGGACGAGGTTTGTCACCTTTGCCATAGTATGTCTTTTGCATGGTGTTACACCACACATATCTCCCTGGCGAGAGATAATTCGAAAGCTGAGGGCAACTTAACAATAAAAGATTAAAGTATTATTTATATTGTACGATATGATACAATTCTTTAATTCATAATTACTTTTTATTATATTTCGACTTATACTGGGCAACCTTCCAATATTTAATAATCGCGTCACTTTCTTTTTATTTTGACTATCCTTTTACTTTGTTTTTAAACTCAGTTATTCCATATGTTATATGAGTACTTGAATTTCTATGATTACCTTATTAAATGCGAAATTTCTATTAGAAACACATAGGCAAATGAAAAATCAGAAAAAAGGGACTTAAAAATATGCTATTTGATTTATGGGTTACTTCCTAAAAAGGCATAGTATCAGTTATGCTGTCATGAAAGACAAAGTAGGTCAACACTTATTAAATAAATCTTCACGGAAGAAGTATACAAGCTGGGATATTCACAAAATCCTGTTTTTGTGGTTAATGATAAGGGGTACAAAGTAGATTTGAATTAAGTAAATCTACTTTGCTCCTTGTGGTAGCTTGGCTGGCATTGGATCCAATATGTCATAAACATGTCATTTAGCATAAAGTTGTTTTTTCGCTTCTTTTATATCAATTCTTGCCTTATGACCATGCTTTTCCAGTAGATACAATAGATTTGCCCCATTCATCAGTGTTATTGGTTTGTCTTTGGCAAATTCATATGCATCATTGCCGTAATTAGAAGTTGAAACCAGAATACCCTTGTTTGCTCCTTCGTTCATAATCGTGCCATAGAGATCTCTAACAGCTGATACACCTACCACATTAGTATATCTTTTAGCTTGGATGACAATCTTACCACCCTTAATTGGATCTGGATCAAATGCAACTGCATCTACACCTTTATCTCTGCTAGCCTGAGTTATTTTGACTTCTCCTCCATTTGTACTGAACTCCCACTCAAATACTTCCCGAATCAGGTTTTCAAAGTCCTGCCAGTCCATAGTGGCAAGATTTATTGAATCATCGACATTACCAACGACTCCATAACTTTCGATAAAACGTCGGTCTTCTTTGTTTAATATGATTACTGGTGGCACTGGAGTGATCAAAGACAGTTTCGCTGCTGCAATTCCCTTTGCATTCCGGAACCAAGCTTTTGGATCAATAGAAGACAGATTCAGTATTTTGAAGTCTTCCTTTTTCACATTGATCGACAAAATATAGGGCTCAATATGATTTCCCGTAGCTTTATCGATCGTATTTACTTTACCGTTGATAACAACAGATTCTACTCTTCCATACTTATCCGAACCAAAAATTGAATTGAAACAGACAAGAACAATTTGATAGAGGACACTGTCATATTTAGCATTCAGTGCTGAATCAGACAGGAATGATTCTTTGAATTCATTTCGATTTTTAACAAAAGTAACCTTTTTAAGACGCGGTAAGTCGTCTACTGTTGGTAACAGGACGTCCACGATGAGCATTTTAGTCTCTATCTGATATTCCAGCTCCACTTCCAGAACGAAGTCAAATGGCAACTTGATGTTTTCAATGGAATGCTCGAAATAATTTTCTATTGCAGATACTTCGCCTAACTCAAAATCTTTCTTCAATTGATCAATTCTATCGTTATTTGCTTTCTGTTCAGCATAAAATGTTTCTTTCTTTTTACACCACTTATTATAAGCATTCTCATAATCGACAAGCTTTTGAGCATATTTCAGATCTTTTTTCTTCTCATCTTCTTCCCATAGTTTGTAGTCTTTTTCAAACTGAGAGTCCGATTCTGTTTTTTGTTTCTCTACTTGCTTTTTTGAAAGTCGCTGCAGAAATGAAAGTTTCTGATTATACTTTGCATCTTCTCTACTTGGTTTAGGAGATATTTCTTCACGTTCTGGTTTAACGGGTAATGTTTGATCAAACACACGATGATCCTTCAAGCTATCATAATCCAGTGCTCTAGGATTCACATTCTCAATTAGGATTGTATCCAGTGAGTTCTGCACTTCTTCTGCTTCAAGAGTCAGTTTGTTTGCTTCTTCAGTTGACTCTTCAATCGAACGGGTATAGTTTTCCCGCTCTTGTCGTTTTCTATCTGCTTCTAGTTTTCTTTCCCACTGATCTTCCCATTGGGCCATTTGGGTATTGGCTTTCTGTTCAGCGATCTTTTTAGTTTCTCCTTTTACCACTTTGTATTTGTTGAGACCTTCATGACGAACTTCATATGTGTATAAGTATCTACTTGCCATTTGATCATCCTAATGCTTTGATTCTAAAGTGAATTCCTTAGTTAACATAAAAGTACTCAATACTTTTATTAATTTGGAATTAATTACAAAAATTTTTAACATGAGTATTACCAATTCTAATGGAACAATGAAGATAGCACTTAACTCTTACATAGAAGCTAAGTGCCATACAGTAAAAAAAATTTGATTTTCCTATAATACAAATATTGTGGAAATAAGAGTGATTTTTGAGATGACCAACTTTTGAAAAGTTGATTGTGTATATACTGCGATAGCGTACAAAAATTTGACTTACCTTATACTCTTTAATTTAGTTTGACGGATAGGACTCAAACCCACGATATCCTTCTACGAAATCCTTCTAATTCAGATCCTGAGACTTGCAGAAAAGAAGATTTCCTTTCTCACTCTAAAATTCCCAGCCCTCTCATAAGTTCTTCCGAATACTCCGGCACCGCCCCCGGTTTTGATGCTACATAAGTCCCAAGCATGCTGGCAAATGAAGCGGCTTTTGAAACTCCATACCCTGAAAGAAAGGTATACAGGAATCCCGCAGAAAAAGCATCTCCGGCTCCGACTGTATCTGCAACTTCTACGGGTGTGGTTTTTATCTCCTCATAAACTCCTTCCTGATAAACGGCTGCCCCCTCAGGTCCTTTTGTTATACAGATTACGGATATTTTTGGGTATCTGTCCGTAAGCAGGCGGCAGATAGTTCTACAGGCATACGTGGTGCCGAAAAGCATACCGGAAATTTGGGCTGCCTCTTCTTCATTCATTTTGAGGATTGTGCAGTGCTCAAGAGAGGATAAGATCCATTCCTTTCTGTAGAATCCGGCTCTCAGGTTTACATCGTAGAAAAAGTGTTTTGCTTTTATTTCCGAAAGCAGCCTTTTAAGTGTCTTCCTGTTTTCTTCCGACCTCTGGGCAAGGGTTCCGAAGCAGAAAACGTCCCACTCTTCAGCTTCAAGAGCTTCAAATTCTCTTTCATCCGGGGTAATCGCGTCCCAGGCTACACCTTTATTTATCGTGAAAATTGGGATTCCTTCGGCTTGCAGTTCTACGGTTACGGTTCCTGTCGGTCTCTTTTCGTCGATCAGGATGTAAGAAGTGTCAACTCCCATCTCTTCAGCCCTGGAAAGGAGAGTTTTGCCAAGCTCATCTTTTCCGACTGCGGTGAGTACAGCCGGTTTTGCTCCCAGTTTTGCGAGGTGGGCTGCAAGGTTAAGGGGGGCACCTCCGAGATGGGCGGTGCCTTTGATGATATCAAAAAGGGCTTCTCCGAAAGTGAGAGCTTTCATATCATTAACTGGTTTTACAGCTTTATTTCTGTTTTGCACTTTTCTGTTTTGCACTTTTCTGTTTTGCACTTTTCTGTTTTGCGTTTTCGGATGCGGGTTCTTTTGCTTCAGGCATCTTTGCACTTTAAAGTGAGCACTCCTGCAAGCATCGCCAGAAGAGCAAATAAAGTTCCTGGGCCCGGACTTTCAGGATTCCGGGTATCGGCTTCTCCTTTCAGGCCGGCGGTGTCCTGTCCGTCCTGCGGGAATTGCTGAGCTTTGTCCTGATTTGCCTGCTGGTTCTGTCCGGTTTGCACCGTACCCTGCTTTGAGATTGGGATGAAGCCTGTGTCAGGTGCCCTATCGTAAATCGTCCTTCCGAATTTGTCGGGGTCAATGTGAACCTGGCCGATTCCGGTCTTTACTTCGTCTCCTGCAATCCATTCCCTGCTCTGGTCGGTAAGGGGGATATCGGCTTTGCTTGGCACAAGGGCTGTTTCAACGTAGATGTCCATATTGCCTTCATCTTGCAGGAACTCAAGGGGAATGCTCAGGTACATACGGTTTCCTTTCATGCTGATCAGATGTCCGGCATCTCTTACGCCGTAGGTCCCGGCCACGTCCCCGAAAATATCCGCATCCAGTTTTCCGTTGTAAAGGGAGTATACGAGCATATATTCGGGAAGAGGGGTTATCCCCTGGTCGGTGTCGAAAAATATGGTAGTAATCGCCCCGTCGTCAAGTTCGAGTTCGGAGTATTCAATTGTCAGCAGCATGATATTGTCTGAGTATCCTGCTTCGACCAGGGTGAGGTCGTCTCCGTCATAGCCAAAGCCTGTAGAGTCCCCGGCAGGATCGTTGATCTCTACGGGATTTTCGGTATATGTCAGCAGGGGGCTTAAGCTCCCGGTCCCGGTATCCAGCGCTCCTTTCCCAAAGTCAGGGACCTGTTCCATTTCTCCGGAGAGGGAGCCATCGACCGTAAAGGAGTCAACAACGAGGTTAACTTTTCCGTCATCATAACCTAGAAGCCCTAACGGAAGCCTCAGAAATACCTGGTTTCCGGAGGGTATGAACATTGCGTCGTTATAGGGTACGCCCAGGGAAATACCTCCTGTTTCCGTATATCCCGTCCGGGTCAGGTCTGATTCTTCATTTTTTGTCTTCAGGCTCGCGTCCGTTCCGAGCATGGGCCCGATCGTATAATCAATGCGGTAATCTATTCCAAAAGAGGGAGGTGCCTGTTCCGTATTCGTAAAGCCTGTTGCTATATCCTGATCCGAATCGATGAAAATCCAGCCGTTTATGTCTTCTCCATAAAAGCCGCTTCCGGACTCAACATCATTCTTATAAGTTAACAGCAGGTCAAGGACTCCGTCATGTGCCATGATGTCAACTCCTGTGATGTCCGCACCTTCCGAATCTCCAGTTTGATCCTGAAAACTTCCATCCAGACTCCCGGTCGGGCCCGGAATGCTGAGTTCTCCTGTTTTTGTGTTCAGGACTCCATAATCAGGGGCCCGGTCAAAAAAGAGGGCCTTTATGAGTTCGGAATGGCTGGTAACAAAAAGATCCATGTCCCCATCGTCGTTGCCAAGCATACTGAGGGGGAGCGTAATAAACAATTTGTTTCCGGAAATCGAAAGTGTGGTTTCGCTTACGGGATCGTCATTTAATGCAGCAGAGATAATAGGGTCGGAATAGATTATGCTCATAACACTGAAGGTGTAAACGTAGTCTGCCCCTATCCCTTTATTGTAACCTGTCCCGGAATTCCTATCGGTATCAATAAAGACTGCTCCTTCACAGTCTTCTCCCTCGAGGCTTTCTGAAAAGCTAATTTCGACATAAAGATACCCGTCTCTGACCTCACAGGCAAGCTCTGTAATGTCAGGATAGGAAAAATCTCCCATCGGGTCCGTTACACCTGCGGCCTGAACCGAAGCTGAGCCCTGAATTAAAAACAGAAGTGAAAATGCAAAAAGTACATAATTTTTTGTCCGGTAAACCCTCATTTTTAACCCTCATTATCCCTTACTTCAGATATCCCGATTTACTGCTGTTATTGATGTTTGCAAAAATTTAGCTCTGATTAAAATTTACTTTTCCTTACAATCTTTCATTCCGTGTGCTTCGTTTAGTATACTTCAGTTCGTATAAATTTTCAGTTTATATTTCTTCAAGAAACTTTAAAAAAGTACCTTTGTTATTACAAGCAGAAAGTTTCTTTAACCCTGTAAAAACAGAGAAACCCGCCAGGAAACTTTTTCCGAAATCCATTCTTACTGCGGGTAAACCGGGAGGTATCATATGTGAGAGATCATATACATCATCCAAACGCACTACCTTAATTTTTATTAGAAACTGCTTTATACCTTTCAGACCTGGAAGAACCTGCAAATTTCCTTCGAAATTTCTCTCGATATTTCCCCGAAATTACCCTGAAGAAAACACCGTTAAAGCTCAACCTGTAAAAACTGCAGATAGGAGAGGACCGGGATACGCGAACACAGCAGCTTTCTGGGCACTGAAAAAGTGGGTAAACTTCTTTTCAAGCTCTCAGCCCCTTCCATAATCGGGATGCTTGTTTATGCTTTTTACAACGTAGTCGATACTATCTTCGTTGGCAGGGCTCTCGGGGAAGAAAGCGTTTCCGGCATTGGGGGGCTTGTGATAGCTTTTCCGATCCACATGCTGGCAATGGGAATCGCAATCGGTCTCGGAGTTGGAGGGTCTTCTATAGTTTCAAGGGCTCTCGGGTCTAAAGAACTTCATAGGGCTGAAAAAGCCCTTGGGACCGTGTTTTTCCTGGGAGTTTTTCTCGGGCTTGCTTACTCCATTATAGGGCTTTCCTTCATAGAGCCGCTGCTGAAACTCTTCGGAGCAACTCCCGGGATTATGCCCTATGCACGGAGTTACCTTGAAATAATAATGGCAGGCTCGGTTGTCTTTACTCTCGGGATTGCAAGTGAAGACCTTGTAAGAGCTGAAGGCAACGCCCGCTATGCAATGTTCGGAATGCTCCTCGGGGCCGGCCTGAATATGGTGCTTGACCCTATTTTCATTTTCGGGCTTGACATGGGAGTCAGGGGAGCTGCTATTGCAACGGTTCTTGCCCAGCTTGCATCCACTGTCTTCTTATTGCGTTACTTCCTTGCCGGAAAAGGCTCGGTTGCCTTTAAGCCTCAGCTGCTGGTCCCGGACTCGTCCATCTCAAAAGAAGTGGTTGCAATAGGCATCGGTCCCTTTATTGTTGAAGCTTCAAACAGCGTCATGATGATTTTTGTAAACAACGCCCTTGCAACTTACGGAGGGGACGTCTCAATTGCAGCCTTCGGGATCATCCACCGCCTGCTCCTGCTCATCTTCCTGCCCATGCTAGGGATTTCCTTCGGCCTTCAGCCCATAGTGGGCTATAACTACGGCGCAAAATATTTCTCAAGAGTGGTCGAATCGGTTAAAGTCGCCCTTAAAGTCAGCACTCTCTTTTCCCTTCCGGGTTTTCTGGTCATGTTCCTCTTTCCTTCCCCTATCATCCATATCTTCAGCCCTGACCCTGAACTCACAGCCGCAGGAGCCCGGGCCATGCGGATTGTGGTGCTGATCCTGCCCTTCATAGGTTTCCAGCTCGTGGGCACAACCGTGTTTCAGGCCCTTGGAAAACCAAAACCCGCTTTTTTCCTGTCTTTAGCAAGGCAGCTCCTGTTCCTGCTGCCTCTGGTGCTGGTCCTGCCGGGATTTTACGGACTGGACGGAGTCTGGGCTGCGTTTCCCATTTCTGATTTTCTGGCCTGCGTGCTGGCTGCAGGATTGCTGGGGAAGGAGTATCGAAAATTTGAAAAGAAGGAAAAGAAGAGAGAAAAGCTGCAAATCGGGCTGGGAAATTGAGGCTCGATCTGATTTGAGGCTCGATCCAGGAAGAGGTCCTGACAAATAAATGAAGAAAAGGTTATCTGGCACTCCTGTCAGGCTGCATTATCCCGAATATATTTTTTTCTGTGTCGAGACAATATGCAAGCCACCCCACGCCGGGTATGGATCTCTTTTCCATAGTCACTTTGCCGCCGTGCTTCTGTATCTGATTCAGGTATTTATCGATGTCCGGGACGTCTATTGTGCAGATATAGGTGCTTATCGGAGTGTCTGCTCCCGGTTCTCCTACCTGCCTTCTCATCAAACCACCATTGATTCCTGGCTCTTCTTGTTTACCGGTTGTTATGCTCCAGTATTCTATGGGACCTGCCCACTTCTCTATCTTCCAGCCGAACACATCCTCGTAGAACTTTTTTGCCCTTTCAATATCTTCTGCACGTATCTCGAAATGAATAACTCTTGGCGTTATAAATACCCCCTGTTATAATTAGATAGTCTGGATGGTATTTATATATTAATTTAGGCTTTGCTTTTTCAGACATTTAATTTTCTCAATTTGATAGGGTATAAAGAGAAAAGATAAATATTCCGATAGTTATGGCCCAAATATACAATCCAGCATAGTTTTGAGACAGCCTGCGAAAGCAATATTTTTCAGGCTATTCTGAAAGGGCCTGCCTGCGTCCGGGAACAAAAACGACGTAAAATGACGAATTTTTTTGTTTATACCGGGTTCCTTATCCGGTTTCCGTGAAACTGATCCTGAATGTAGTTCCTCTGTTCTTCTCCAGTTCGATTGTACCCTCCAGCTGTTCTACAAGGGTATTTACCAGCTGCAGGCCCAGAGAATCGGTATTCTTGAAGTCGATGTTTTCAGGAAAACCCAACCCGTTGTCCGAAACAACCAGTGAATAGAGGTAACTGTTGTTAATTGAACTCCCTCTATAATCGTTACCTGTGATCTTACCTGTGTTTTTATTTTCATTGATCTCCTTCCGGCAGAGTTTTATCTGGATTTCCCCTCTCCTTCCGGTAGGGAAGGCGTGTTTCAGGGCATTGGAGATAAGTTCGTTGATAATGATCCCTAACGGGATTGCTGTGTCCATTCCCAGGAATACCTCACCCACCTCCAGCTTCAGCTTTACGTCCTCTTTCCTGACCGTATACGAGCGTAGAAGTTCCGAGGTCAGTTTCTGGAGATAAGCTGAAAAATCAAGGGTCTCGGTATCCCCTGCCCTGTACAGCTCTTCGTGGATAATTGACATGGACACCACGCGGTTCTGGCTTTCCCTGAATGCTTCTACCACTTTCTCTTCGCTGAACTGGTCGGACTGCAGTTCAAGGAGGCTGGATATTACCTGGAGGTTGTTCTTGATCCGGTGGTGGATCTCTTTTTTGCGGATCTCCTCGGTCCTTGTCAGGGCTTCCTCTGCGTCCTTTCTTTCGGTAATGTCGTGGATCGCACCCTGGAAAAAGGGGGGCTTTCCTGCATAATCACAGATGTGCTGGAGAGTTTCATTCACCCACCTGAGTTTTCCGTCCTTCCTCCTTATCCTGTACATAAATTCAATCTGCCCGTTTGGAATAGACCTGGCTTTCTCTCTACTTTCAAAGAAAATAGATCTATGTTCAGGTTCAACAATCTGAGGCCAGCGTGGTTTCCCGGCGAGGAAATCTTTTTCTCTGTACCCGCTAATTTCTTCCACAGCCCCGTGCAGAAAGATCGGATCGAGGTTCCTGTCCGCCTGAAATGCGATTCCTCCGAAGTTCTCCACGAATGAACGGTACTTTTTTTCGCTCTCCTGAACTTTCTCCATGGAAAGCTTGAGCTGTGTAATGTCTTTATTTGCCCCGAGCATCCTGTATATGCGTCCATTTTCATCCTTCAGGAATACTCCCCTGTTTTCCACATAAATATAGTTTCCGTCCTTCCTTTTGAGCCTGTATTCTTCACGGTACTTTTCTCCCGTTTCCAGGCACCTGTTATATGAATCAACCGCGTGTTTGCAGTCTTCCGGGTGCAGGAGCTCTTTCCAGTCCTCCAGTTTGATTATGTTTTTGAATTCTTTTTCACTGTAATCCGTAAGTTCTTTGATAGCTCCTGCCCAGCCAATTTTGTCCTCCAGAACGTCATAATCGTATACCATCTGCCCTGTCTGTTCGGCAACGATGCGGAACCTCTCTTCATTTTTTCGCAATTCTTCCGTTCCTCGCTTTCTCTCCGTGATGTCTTTTATCGTCCCGACCAGACGACATACCCTTCCTTTTTCGTCCTTCAGAAAAATGCCGCTGTTTTCCACATAAGCATAGTTGCCGTCCTTCCTTCGCAGTCGGTATTCCTGCTGGTACCGCTCTCCCTTTTCCACGGCCTGTATAAAAAATTCAGCTGATCTCTTTCTATCTTCCGGATGGATATGAGATCTCCACCTTTCTCTGGAAGATATACGGGGGTCGTCTTTGCTGTATCCGATGATCGCTTCGATAGCTCCATCCCATTTATGCTGGTCACTCAAAAAGTCATAGTCGAAGATCCCCTGCCCGGTCTGCTCGGCAACAAGACGGAAGAGTTTCTCGTTATCTTCTAGTTTTTCCAGGGCAAGTTTACGCTCCGTTATATCTTTTTTAACGCCAACGACCCTGTAAGGGTGTCCATGTTCGTCTTTCAGGACCTTTCCGCTGTCTTCCACGTAGAAATAGCTGCCGTCTTTCCTTCTGAACCTGAATATTTCGTGAATCTTATCCCCTGTCTCCAGGGACTTTTCTATACTTTCGACAACTTGCTGTCTTTCTTCAGGATGTATGTGTGAAATCCATTCATCTCTTCTGAATTTCTGGAATTCTTCTTTGCCGTATCCCGTAATCTCCTCAATAGCTCCGGCCCAGTCTGTTTTTCCGGTCTTGATTTCATAATCATAAACGATCTGCCCTGTTTGTTCGGCGGCGATACTGTATCTTTCCTCACTTTCCACCAGTTTTTCCTGAGCCAGTTTCCTTTCAGTGATGTCTTTTATTACTCCGGCAGTCCTGTAGACCTTCCCATCCTTATCTTTTGAGTAAAAGCCGTTGTCCTCTGCGTAGAAGTAGCTGCCGTCTTTTCTTCTGAGCCTGTACTCTTTATAGAAGTCTTCCCCTGTCGCCAGACATTTTTTATAGGTCTCAACAGCCCTCTGGCGGTCCTCCGGATGGAGGTGTTCAGCCCAGACTTCAGGGATGAATTTCTGGAACTCCTCATAACTGTATCCAGTCAGTTCTTCAATGGCCCCTTCCCAGGTACTCCGGTTTGTCCTCAAATCATAATCATAAACAAGCTGTCCTGTCCTTTCTGCAACTGCCCGGAACCTTTCTTCACTTTTCTCCAGAATTTCCCGGGCTATTTTCCTTTCACTTATATCCTTCAGTACTCCTATGATCCTGTACACGCGGCCGCTTTCGTCCCTGAGGTACACGCTGCTGTCTTCCACATGGAAATAGCTCCCGTCCTTTCTCCTGAACCGGTATTCCTCAAGGTATTTCTCCCCTGTTCTCATGCACCTTTCATGGGCTTCCCAGGCCCATTCCCGGTCTTCGGGATGTATGTGGTCCCCCCAGTCTTCCAGGTCTACCTGCCTGAACTCTTCAGGGCTGTATCCGGTAAGCTCTTTGATTGCTCCCGCCCATTCAATTTCCCCTGTGCTGTTGTCATAATCATATACAAGCTGCCCGGTCTGCTCGGCAATGATGCGGAATTTCTCTTCACTTTTCTCAATTTCTGCCCGGGCAGCGTTTCTTTCCGTAATATCTTTCATGACACCGATAAGACGAACTATACATCCGTTTTCATCCCGGAGGTAGGTCCCGCTGTCCTCAACATAGAAATAGTTCCCGTCCTTTCTCCTGAACCGGTATTCCTTGTGGAACTTCTTCCCCGTTTTCAGGCATTCTTCGTGGTTGCTGATGACCCCTTTCAGGTCTTCCGGATGGATGTGGGCCTGCCAGGTTTCCATGTTTACCTGCTGGAATTCTTCAAAGCCGTATCCTGTAAGCTGCCGGATAGCCCCTGTCCAGTCTATCCTGCCTGTCTTGATGTCATACTCGTATACAAGCTGCCCTGTTTCCTCCGCTGCAATGCGGTACCTTTCTTCACGTTCCTGCAGGGCACATTCGACCTCTTTGCGCCGCGTGATATCCAGCATCACCCCGATTATCCCGCTGATGCTGCCTGAAACATCGGTATATGTCGCCTTGCTGAAGAGAAAGTCCCTTTTTACGCCGTCGGCACACATGACCTCCGTTTCATAATACTGGCTGCCCCCTTTCCGGAGCAGTTCCTGGTCATGCATATGATAGCTTTTTGCAAGTTTCTCCGTAAGCTTCTTCTTAAACTCTGAGAAAGAGCCACCTGCAATCTTCTCTTTTGGTAGTCCCATAATCTGGCTTGCAAACTTCTCGTTGCAATTGATGTAAGTTCCGTTCCTGTCCCTCTGGAAAACGGGGCTCGGGATATTATCAAGCAGGGCCTCCAGAAAACTCACAGTGTTCCGGAGGGCTTCTTCTGCGCTCTTGCGCTGGGTTATGTCCTGCATCACCCCTACCATGCCGGCAATTTTCCCTTCCTCGTCTTTAAATGCAGCCCGGCTGACCAGGAAGTCTCTTGTTTTTCCGTCAGCACAGAGTAACTTTACATCCTGGTCCCGGTTTCCTCCGAGCCTGATAAGTTCTAGAGCCACTCTATGGCAGTATTCAGTGAGTTCTTCCGGGATGGATAATGGAAGGGATGGAAGGGTTTTTCCGATGATTTGTTCCTGTGTGAGCCCGAGAATCTGGCTTGCAAAAATTTCATTGCATCCCATGTACCTGCCCTCACTGTCCTTATAGAAGACCGGGACCGGGATGGTGTTCAAAAGGGTCTCAAGAAACTGCAGATTGTTTCGAAGGATCTTGCCAATTTTTTTTCTCTCTGCAATTTCCTCAGTAAGTTTCTCGTTTGCATTAATGCATTCCAGGGCTCCTTTTTCAACGAGCTTTTCCAGTTTCGCTTGAAGGAGCCTAAGTTTTTCTTCCGCTTCCACCTGCCTGCTTATGTCAAACCCGTAGATGTTTACGCAGCCTTCTTCGGGGAGGGGGGAGAGCTTTGCGGAGTATATCCTTTTTCCTGCAGTAAGCTCCAGGTATTCCAGACTTTTTTGAGCAAGCACTCTCAGGACACTGGGCCTCAGGGCTTGAGGGAGTCGTTCCTTTTCCCGGACTCCCCAGTGTTCCAGCAAAGGAAAAGCCGCCCTATTGGCATAGACTATCGTACCATCTTTTTCCACTCTCAGGATAGGATTCGGATCATCGGAAAGAAACTGTCCAATTAATTGTTCATTCCCTTCCCTTTCGAGCTTTCTGCTGTCTTCGAAGCTTTTAGAGTCCCCCATTTTTCCTCACTTTTATGCTATTGTTTCCTTTCTTTGTGGAAATGAGCCCTTTTCCCCTTTGCTCAAAATCTCCGGCTAAAATTAGTTTATAGAGGATTGCTCTATTTCCACCGCTAATATTATTTGTTTGATACTCCCGGAAGCCTTCCATTTTAAAATGTATACATCTGCGCGTTATGCATCCATTATTTAAAAAAGTACATGATGTGTATCGAATATTTATAGAATTATGGGGCATTCCCGTTCAAACCAGAAGAGTGATTCATTAACCCTTCATTCATTTTATCGTGATTGAACTTAAAAATTGAGCGCTCTTTTTTGAATTTTAAGTTTTTCTAAAAAGAACGCGAGCTAATTATGCGAGATTAAGCCTCAGTTCGTCCAATGATACAGGCAATTGAAGAGGCTTTTGAAATTCCGTACCCTGAAAGATAGGTATACAGGAAGCCCGCAGAAAAAGCGCCTCCGGCTCCGACTGTATCTGCAACTTCTACAGGTGTGGTCCCGATTTCTTCGTAAACTCCTTCATGGTAAACAGCAGCCCCCCTGGGCCCTTTTGTTATGCAGATAACTGAAATTCCTGGGTTCCTGTCCGTAAGCAGGCGGCAGAAGGTTCTACAGGCATACGTGGTACCAAAAAGCATACCGGAAATTTTTACTGCCTCTTCTTCATTCATTTTGAGGATTGTGCAGTGCTCAAGGGAAGAGGAGATCCATTCCTCTCGGTAAAACCAGGCTCTCAGGTTCACATTGTAGAAAAAGTGTTTTGCTTTTACTTCCGAAAGCAGCCTTTTCAGCGTCTCCTGTTCTCTTCCTACCTCTTGGCAAGGGTCAGGAAGCGGAAAACGTCCCATTCTCCAGCTGCAAGGGCTTCAAATTTCCTTTCAACCGGGATAATCGCATCCAAGGCCCCACCTTCATTGATTGCGAAAACAGGAATTCCTTCGGCTTGAAGTTCTACGGTTATCAATTGTTTGTTCTCATTCCCAATATCCAGCATGTGTATATATAGTCTTTCTGTTAATCTTAAAAGATATTAGAGAGCAGGCATACGCGAATTGAGCAGTTTTCTGGACGCTGGAAAGGTGTACGAACCTATTTTCAAGCTTTAAGCCTTTCAATAATCAGGATGCCTGTCTACGCCTTTTATAGCATAAGATGCAAAAATTCTAAGCACTATACTGAAGCATTAAAAGACGAATTTCTGGAAAATATCGAGTTTTGAAATATTTTTTTCAGTGGTGACCCGGGTACATAGACCAAATTCCGAAAAAAACTGTTTTTGTGAGGGGCCAAACAAATAAATTATTATTAATAAGTGAAGGGTGAAAAAACCCTCCAAATATGATACTATATCATTTAGACTAACGTTCAAATACAAGTGTTTACAAAAGTAAAATGGGGAATATAAGAAAAAAATTCTCCAGAGGATGGAGAAAACAAAAAAACCCCTACTTTCCCCATCCTCTTAAAATGTTTTCGTAAATCGACATAATTCTTCTATGGATTATCATTTTTTCTGAACTATACTTGAAAAATATTTTTTCAAGCTGCTTTCCTGAGAAAATCTGAAAAGGAGGCCTTCCGGGAAGCCCAACATTGAGCTTTCAGGAAAAAGTTTGGGTATTTTATTGATTTCTCAGGAGAAGTTTGAGATTTTTTGCTGATATGCTCTTTATAGGTTTCCAGTTTGCAGGCAAAACCCTGTCCCAGGCACTCGGAAAGACGAGCCGGCTTTCATTCTATCGCTTGCAATGCAGCTCCTGCAGGTTTCCTGTTGCCTCTTGTGCTGTTGCTGCCTCGATTTTACGGGCTTGACACGTATGAGCTGCTTTTCGTACACCTCAGGCCTATTTTATCTTCAGTTACCAGTATTCCCGCTTTCGTTTCATAATCATATACAGAAAAAGCGGAGCGCCCATAAAAGCGGTTATCGCTCCGACAGGAAGGATAATCGGAGCCAGAACCCTTCTTGCCACAAGGTCTGCGCTGATCAGCAATAAGGCACCGAAAAGGCCGGAAACGGGAAGAACAAACCTGTTATCGCCTCCTATGGCAATGCGCGTGAGGTGAGGGGCAACCAGACCTATAAAACCGATCGTTCCGGTAAAACACACAATACATGCGACCAGCAGGGTTGTGACCGCCATCAGCAGGATCCGGGTACCTTTGACATTCACACCCAGGCTTGCTGCGGTTTCGTCTCCTGCAGCCATAATATTGAGGTCAAGGGACTTTAGCATGAGCAGGAGGAAGCAACATGCAAGGGTGGCAGCAATAATGGTAACCTTGGGCCATGAGGACCTGTCAAGGTCTCCGACTGCCCAGAAAATTGCTTCTTTTACGGCTTCCGCTTCGCCAAAGTATTGAAGGATAGTTGTCATTGCACTGAAAAGGTACATCATCGCAATGCCGGCCAGAATCATGGTTTCAGGCGTTGCACCCTTTCTGTTTGATAAGCCCAGGATTATAAAGGAACACAACAGAGCGAATAAGAATGCGTTGCCTATAACAAGATAATCTCCCCCTATGATGCCCGAACCTGTAAGGATTGCAAGGGATGCCCCGAAGCCGGCTCCCGAGGATATGCCAAGCGTATAGGGACTTGCAAGCGGGTTTTTGAGGATTGCCTGCGTTACACAGCCTGCAACCCCAAGCCCGAAACCTGCAACAATTCCCATGAATATGCGGGGAAGCCTGAGGTTCCATATGCATACGTCTGCAAGCGAACTGGATTCAAAGTAAGCTGGAAAGAACCTGTGCAGTACTGCAGAATAAGTTTCCCAGAGGGAAAGATTGGCAGATCCTAAAGAGGCGGATATGCCTGCTACGAGGATTATTGAGGCTAAAAGGAAGAGAGTAAAGAATACTTTTCTTCCGATGAACTTCTTATATTGAATTTTTACTTCTTTTTTAGTCAACGTATGCTGTTTTGTTTCCAAGGATACACATCCGGTGCAATAGACAATTTATTGAATTTTTAATAGAAAACTTATTACATTTTTATTCGATAAGTATTGGAAGCGGCCTGATATCAGGAAGCAGTCTGAAATCAGAAGGCTGGTCTGGCAGCAGGAAGTAGTCTGAAATCAGGAGGTGGTCTCACAGAAGGAAGTAGCCTGACAGGAGAAAGTAGCCTGACAGGAGAAAGTAGCCTGACAGCAGAACAGTCTATCATAAAGCCAGCCCCAGAGCAAGAATCATTAAGCCGGTCAATCCAAGGCGCAGCCCCGCACTTACTGAGATTATTTTCAGGCTCAGAATAGGCCCGAAGATCCCGGAGTAATACGGGAGCCTGTGAGTAAGGATATACCGGGTACTGACCAGAAGGTTCCCTGCAAGTAAGGTTAACAAAGCCAGCTTAAAATCCAGAACCTCCGTGTCCATTAAACCCGCAACCGTGACGTATGCAGCCGTGGGATTGGCAACTACAAGCGGAATAACTGCCAGAGCCTCCGGGGGCAGCGGCATCCAGCCAGGATATTGAAGGGCATCAAATGCTCCCAGATCTATGAGCACAAAGACGAGAATGCTCACGGGAAACGCAACGAGTACAACTCGTTTTAAAAGTTTCACCGAATTGAGCACACTCCTTTTGAGAGCGGTCTTTATGACCAGTTTCCTATCTTCGGGTTTCCTATCTCCGTTTTTCCAGTATTCGGTTTTCCTGCCTTCGGTTTCAGCCGCAAATTCGCAGGCTTTCCGGGTTAAAAGTGTTCTCCCGGCAAAAAGCACGATAAGAGCTACTATCGTGCCGTTCAATACGAATAAAGAGAGGTATGCAATGCCCACTACCCCGAGGACCGGTACGATCGTTGGGGAGATATAAACAAGGCTTTCGTAGATAGTCTGGGGAAACCAGGTTGCAACGGTCGCCAGCATAGTCTCCTTCTGGTCGATCTTCCCTTCGCTGTAAAATTCCGAGATCATCGCTACGGCTGCGATTGGCGAACCAAAAGCGGTCATAAATGCAATTCCAGAATGGGGAGTGAAATGCGCTCCTTTCAGTATAGGTTTCATCACCGGAGATAACCGGTCAAATATCCCTAACTCGACTGCGATGCTTGCTACCAGTATACCGATGGCTGTGAAAGGGAAGACAGATATCCAGAGTTCGACTGCACGGACTATTGAAGCAATTAGCATGGCTCCCAAAATCATCTGCATAGTTTCCTGAACAATTAGCATGGATTCCGAAGCAATCTGCATATCTTCCGTAACAATTGTATGGCTTATGCTTTCTCTCCTTCCACCAGCATCATTTTATTGAACACTCTGACAGACACGTTAATAAGCCCTGCAGCTTCAAACATGCTGATAACCTCTCCCGGGTCAGCCCCGTTGTAAAAGGGCAGTTCTTTTCCTATCTCTTCCCCGAAGTGATGGTTTCCGGGATGGGAATGTCTTGCCGGGATATCGGTCAGGACTTTTCCTCCGGACTTTGTCACTCTAGCCCATTCTTTAAATGCCGAATCCGGATTTGCCAGGGTCCAGATCAGGTGTCGGCTTACAACCGCATCGAACTGTCCGGATTCAAAGGAGAGATTTTCTGCATCCTCCACAACAAAATTTACGAAATTTCCGGTCCTTTCCATCTTCTTTTTCGCCTTTTCCAGTTTACTGGCTGCCCAGTCCGCGCCTGTTACCTCGTATCCCAGCTCAGCCAGCAGCAGTGCTAAAAATCCGGTCCCTGTCCCCATATCCAGAATCTTCAGTTGCTGGTCTGTTCCCAGGAGCTGGGTAATCACTTCGGTCCATAGTTCCCTTTCTTCTTCGGAATGTACTCCATGGGCTGCAATGGCATCATAATCGTGTTCTGCAGTGTCCCACCATTCTCTTATTTGCGGTTTTACTTCCATGTGTTCTCACCTGCGTCCATTAACCTATGTTCATAATTGTAAAAGTTGCAGTCATTACCTTTTTGTCATACAGGCCCTTCACACCTTTTTCAGAGTCCCTGTGCCCTACCTTGAACATCCACTTCCCATCTTTTTCGAGTTCAATGTCAACCAGACCTTCCTGGTCGGTTGTCCCTTCTATGGGGTTTTCCTGGTTGCCGGTGTGTATTCCATACACGGTTGCATCAGGCAGTCCATGCCCGTCATACAATACTTTCAGCAGGATGTGTTCTCCGACCTTATATTGCCTGTAACCCAGAGGAATTATCTCCAGTTCGTGCCCGACTATCCGATCATATTCTCCCTGAAGGTCCTTTGTCTGGCAATTCACTTGCTGACAATCCTCTACCTGAAGGATGGTCTTAGTATACTGCTGGTAATACTTCGGCCCCTCCAGGCCGGGATGAGGTAAATTGAGGATTCCGCCGTCGTATTCTACTCCAATGGTGTGGTATCCTGCGAAGGCCGGGATGAATTGAATCAATAAGTGATCCTCTGCGGCACTGACCTCAACAGCACGGTTTTCCCCCCGGGTGCTGAAAACAGCAGGAGTCACTTTTTCGACCTGGACCGCTTTGTCGCTTTTCATATTGTGCCCGAAACAAAGGTCACAAGCTACAGGATCTCCGGGGGAAACATTCTGCATGCCGTGTTCAACCCAGATCTCATGTCCGCGTACGATGTCGGGGAGTTCATCAAGAAAATGAGGGGAAAAGGCTTCTTTTTGGGAATTTTCTTGCACCATAGTTCCTCACTCCGGAAGAGGATATGCCCAGGTTCCGGCGACCTCGAGGTTATGGAATTTTTTGAGGTACTCTTTGTGGATTTCTGCCGGATCGATGTCTTCAAAAAGCTCGGGGTGCATGCATTTGGCAAAGAAAATATGCCCTATTACCCACCTGGGCCCGCCGATAATATCCCTGTCGACCAGGTAGACATTATTATTTTTCACAGCATTGACCTTCTCGAAGCCCGGCCTGTCTGACAGGACTTTTGTCAGCAGATTTTCCATGTCTTCTTCCGTTTTCCCGGGTCCGCTGTCAAAGCCTTTCATCAAATCCGCAAACATGAAATCAGGGTTTTTCTCGATCACCCACTCGGGATCCACTTCAACGGAGGTCCCGGCTAATCCGGCAGCGATATTGAGCCCTCCGGTCCCTTCGGCCACCTGGCCTGCACTGGGGTCGTCCGGGGTTATCACCCACCATTTCTCCTCGCTTCCTGACATATACTCGTAATAGAAAGCTGGCATATCGTCGGCCTTCAGGTCTTTTGTGCGTTCTTCTACGAGCGCCTCATAGCCCTGCATCCAGCTGAGAAGTTCGTTTACCTCTGTTTCTTTTCCCAGGACAAAACCCATAGTTGTCAGGTCGGAATCTATGCTTTTCTGGGAAGCCAAACCCATTACGACCACAGCCGTATCCGGAAGATTTTTGGCTATCTCGTCGGCATTCTCTGCCTGCCAGAGGGGGAGGAGGACTATATCGGGCTCGAGAGTCAGTACCATTTCGTAATCAACCGACTGGCCGTGCATCGAAACCTCGGGAAGGTCCAGAAGGCCAAACTCAGCCATCCGCTCATGGAAAGCCCGGTCAACCCCTACAATCATATCTCCTGTTCCGAGAGAAAGCAGGGTTTCTGTAGTACGGTAATCCGTTGGAATGATGTTTTCTACCGGCAGAGCCACGTTTACCTGCCTGCCAACTCCGTCAACAAGCGTAAGCTCTTTCGCTTTTCCAAGGTTGATAAGCTCGATTCTGGTTACATCAAGCATATCTATGCTGTTATCCCCCGTGGCATCTGCAAACTGCGTCCGGTTGCCTGAGCCCAGAATGATGCTTTCGGTGTACTCCACATCTCTCAGGTCTATGGTCCCGTCTTCGTTTGCGTTTCCGAGAATGCTGAGCAGGATATCCGATTCAGCAGCAGAATCAGAAGCTGTTGCAGGCAATACCAGCAATGTCAGCAGCAGTAAGCCAAAGAGTGAGCCGGCCAGAAGCTTTGTTTTCATGCTGTTCACCTCTGTCCCTTCCTGACAAGATAGATAGCCGTGGTCAGCCCTGCAAGAGCAAGTGCTGCCTCAAAACCGGGTGCGGCTTTCTGTGTGTCTTCCTCTTCAGCGTCTCTCAGATCCGCATCGACACTGCTGGCTTCAGAAACTCCCCAGTCCGTATCGATACTCTTAGCTTCGGTATCTCCGAGCAGCCCATCGGAAATGAGAAGGTCGCTTTCCCCGTCGCCTATCACCTCAAACCCGACGCTGGCAATCTGCCCTGAACCGCTTACCCCGGTGACCCCTTCCAGATTAAAGACCACCCTGACCGTTTTGCTGTCAATCGAACGCCACTGCACCGGTATTTCTGTCTCCTCGATGCTTCCGTTCTCAACACCGACAACTTCCAGGACAGCCGGGTTGAATTCGAGGTCAAACTGCCCCGCATCAAGGTTTTCAACATTTTCGACGTTCACGGTTGCATAAACCGTATTTCCCTTCACCAGTTCAGGCGTGCTTAAACTGACAGTTGCCTGCTGCGCATGGCCCGGAACTGCCGCAAATACCAGAACCAGCACAGAAAAGCAGGTTACGAACAGAAAATTTCTCTTCAACCCCTTCCATGAATTTTTTTTCATCCGATCACCCTTTGAACTCTTCAAACACAGCTATCTCCAGACCGGTCATGAAATATCAGTCAGAATTTCATGACTGGATACCCATGACTGGATACCAGATGCCACTATTTTGTGTGCCGGAACGGTAAATTCCCAGACGTGCTGCTATATCCCGAAAGAGCGCAGCATCCGGTATGAGTGATGAATTCTACTCCATTCCGGCACGCAGGGAATACAGGCAGAGAAAACTGCACTTTTCCCGTTGTTCTCTCAAATGGCAAAGATTTTGGAGTTCTTTGATATTACTAATTTTAAAAAAAGTATTAATAATGTAAGATATTAAGCTTCCGATTTAAACTTATATTTACACTAAATTAGTTTTAAGTAATACTAATTCATTATTTAATTTCACAGATTATTATCAAATTTTGTTGAATCGGAGGAGTCATGCAAAAATGAGATTCAATACTTTTTATGTGAAGAAATATTTAGAGAATCAGATGAATGCTAATAAAAAAGTTAGAAAGCAGAGAAAGCTCCGAAAGACAGGGAACTAATGGAAGTTTTTTGAAAATAGAGGATTAAATGCCTGCAAAGAAATTAACTGATAAAGTTTCTTTAGTTCGGTGCTCAAAATGATCCGAATGGAAAATAATAGAAAATTGAATTATGCAACCGACTAAAATATTGGATACTTCATTTCTCCCTAACAGCTTAATAAACAATATTGTATCAGGTTTATTCTATCAGGTCTGATTCGGGGCTTTAAAAGTTTTCAAGTAAATTCCAAAAGAAAGTTTAATCCTCTCTTTCAGCTAAGAACCGGGCAATGTATTCAATGAAAAGTTCCATATCTTCAACGCCGTTTTGCAGGTTTTCATAAAGCTTATCCACTTCTACTTTTGCATACATATGCACGAGCACATTCCTGAATCCGGCGGCTGGTTCAATTTTTCGGGCAAAGGCTTCAGGAAGAATTCCGTTTTCTCCCAGGGTACGAAATATTTCCTTATAACTTTGAGGGCGTTTAATTTTCTCCATTGAAATAATAATCTCGCCAATATCCAGCATGCATTCCAGCGAAATTTGCAAATATCTTTCTACAGCTCCCCTGAGTACGTAATTTTTTTCAATTTCTTCAAATCTGTATTGCTGAAGATCTTTCAAGACGTCTATATATCCTTCAAGCAGTTCAAGCTTGTCTATTACTTCCTGTCTCATCCCAACCTGCCTTTAGCCATTCTTTCAATAGCTCTTTTCGAATGCCTTTTGATATAATACTGCTCATCATAGTACCTGGACATTATCCCCGTTTCAAAATGTACTCTTATCCGCTCGTCGGATTTCAAAATGACTCCATCACGTATGATATTGAATGTCAGGAGCAGAGGAGAGTCGTTGAGCACGACAAGATCCACATTTTTTGTTTTAAGAAGGTCTCCCAGATCGACTATCAGCTTCAGCTGAAGGTCAAAAGCTTCCTTTTTTGTCAGGGTGCTGTCAAAAAGGACTGCAATATCTATATCACTCAGGCAGTTAGCTTCTCCCCGGACAGTCGAACCGAAAAGGTAAGCAAGTGTAACACTGTCCACATTTAAAATAAATTCACTCAGTTTTCTCTCCAGCTGTTTCAGGTCCAGTTTTGTAACTCCGGGTTGCATGGCATCAATCGTATTATATCAGTTATTTTCAATATGCTTCTAACTTATGCAGGCTTTTGGTTTATAATTATGCAGGTTCTAAACCCTTCTAACAAAGATTTAGATGGACAAAATTCTCGAAAAACTATCAAGGCGTTTTCAAATTACCTTTTGTGAGCTTCTTCTCAATATTTTCAAAATAAGCAATCAATAAGCGATTAAAGGGAACCAGGTAATTTTTCAGGGCAAGCAATATCCCGATAGAAAGTGATGCGACAAGCAGGGAACCGGCCATGTCCATTGGGAAATGCAGCCCGGCATAAACCCTCGCAAGCCCGCTGAAGAGCGCCAGAATGAAAAATACCGCCCCGCTGCACCTTAAATCTCTGGAGGTCAGGAGCATCAGTGATACCGAAAACATTACAGTAGCATGGTCAGATGGAAAGGAAGACTCGGCGGCATGAGCTATAAGAAGGGTCCCGGTGGGGACCATGAAGGGCCGCGGGTGAAAATAGAATAGAGTAATGATGAAATTTATGCCCAGGCCGAGAAGAGCTGCATATCCGGCAAATAGAGCCTCCTGTCGATATTCATTTTTTGCAAACCATGTGTATGAAAGATAAACCGCAAAAAGATAAATGAGATAATTTGCTGCAAATATCATCGTTGTATCGAGAGCAGAGTTCTTTCCAGCCATATCATTGATGATATGAAATAATGTGAGATTCGGGTCCGTTATCATAAAGCTCACTTTTAAGCATACATATTTGACTTACATTATTTTATACCATTAATTGACTTTTGGTCGTCTGTCCACATGATTGATTTTTTTTGTTGAAAATTCGATTTGATAGTTTAGCCATTCCTGTTAATAGCTATTCCTGTTTTGTAATAACGCAGCTTCTTTTTGAATTGAGCACTAAATGACCCGATTGTTGTTTTAAACAGATTTCTCTGATTTAACTATCTACAAATAATACTTAAAAACCATTCAGATTTATATCCAATCTTCCTCAAAAAATTCTCCCGTAATTCAAAATCGATATGGATATATATGGTATCTAACACACATGAAATATATTAATACTAACTCTAAAGGGACGAAAAACGTGCTTTTGCTGGACATAACAACATTTGAACTTGAAAATAGTGTTAAGTTATTTAAGCGATGGGAACAGGTTCAAACTAAGGGTACCCCAAGAGGGGTGAAAGTTCTTAACCAGTGGTTTGACGCCGGAGGTGGGCGTATGATCACTGTATACGATGTAGAGTCCATCAAAGATTATGCGGCTTACAATTTACTGTTTACCGATTTATGCCATATCGAAGTCTTCCCTGTTGTGGGAGCTGAAGAATTTAAAAAATTCACCTCAAAATGCATGGACAAATTAATCCCGGAAGCCAAAGTACGCAGTTCCGTATAATTCCACCATTTTACCTTTTCTCTTACCCGATTTTACCTCTATTTTACCCATATTTTACCTGTATTTTTACCTGTATTTTTACCTGTTATCTGCTCCGATAAGCAAATAGCAGGCTCTTCAACACATCAGCACTTCAGCAGTTTTGCTCGGTTCTATTTAACTGTGGAGTTTCCGAAAAGATAGACTAGTTAGTCCTTTTCAATTCCAGAGTCTCCTTTTTTCCGTCCATCCTCAACACAACTTTCACCGTGTCGTTTTCGCCAAACACAGTCCCTCCCCCGCCTTCACGGTACATATAAACCGTTTTGTATGGAGTGCAGATGGCAGTTATAGTGTGTCTGAACATGGGTTTTTGATCCTTTAGCGTATATGTTTCAGAACGGGACTTTGCCACAATACAGTCCTTACGGTCTAAAGGAAAATTCCCCGAGCCACCCTTTCGACCTGCTTCATAAAAGTATTGGAATTGTTTTGGATTTTCTTCCAGGGAAAGGTTGCCTCTGTAAGTTAGAACAAGCTTGCTTTCGTCCTTCCCGTCGTAATGGGTTTTGCGGCCGGTGGTTATGAAAATATGTGTTTCGTTTAACATGTATTTTGCTTTCCAGCTCTCGCTTTCGCCTTCAAAGATGTTATTGTATACGATTACTTTTTTCTCCGTAATCAGAGAACTTGCGGAGCTGCTGGCGGGCAATAACAACATTAGGATCAGGATAGATAACAAGAGGCTGGAGATTTTCTTACTTATTTTCATTTTAATGCCTCCTATCGAACCAGAGTATTTCGGGCTTTAAACTTAGTCTTTAACTTGTGAATTTCGGATTTTTCCGGACCTGCTAAAGAATAACTTCAAACTTCACCAGTTTAACTTTTAATGACTTAAATCATTAATTTAACTGAGAATCCTGGATTTTCAATTTATTTTGTTTGACTACTATTTTTGTAATTACTTTTAAATATATTCATTTCTGACTATTTCAGTTGGATAATCGTGGTACCTGTAGAGTTAGTTTTGTAAAGTTTGTTCTTTTTACTCAGAGAGAGTTTGGGATTCAGAACATTCATAAAAAGCCTGTACCTGTAAAGGGGAAATAATCGTTAAATTCAAATATATTCGTTTTCAACTACTAAATTACTAGTCATTTTCAAATATCTTTGCTTTCAACTATACCAATAATAGATATTGCCCCTGGTAAAGGGTCTTGCAGCAGGAGGGAAATTATTGATGCCTGAATCTCTATTCGTAGTGGGGGGAGAAGTCGAGCCTCCTTATTTCATAGGAAGAAAAAATGAAATTGAAAAAATGAAGCTGGACATAAAGACCCTGGCACAGAACAATGTAATCATAGGGCCGCGCAGAATCGGGAAGACTTCACTGCTCAGGAACCTTAAAACAGGAGTTGAAGACGAGGTTCTCTTCGTTACCATAAATTGCAGGGAAATGACAGGTCTGAGTGACTTCTTCAGGGTTGTCACGCGAGCTTTGCTTGCAGCATACGAGGAAAAACACCAGCTTAAAGGGCTCGTGCAGAAATATTCCCAGGTATTTAGAGGAAAAATCACGGCTGCATATAAATCGCTTTCTGAGATCGGAGGCAGCATCGAACACATAGGGAACGTTTATCTCAGGTTCCGGGAAAAAGACGTTAACGAACAGGAACTGGTTGCCGAGACTTTTGATTTTATAAAGGGATTTTCAGGAGAAAAGAAAGAACCTATAATTCTTGCTTTTGATGAGTTTCAGGAATTAAGGAGGTTTAACGGATATATTTTCAATATTTTAAAGAGCCAGATGGACAGTCAGCCTTCTGTCAGATACATCTTCTCGGGGTCTTCGGTATCCCTGCTGCATGAAGTATTTTTAAAGCCGGATTCTCCGCTGTACCTCATGGCTGCAAGAATTCAACTTGAGCCTATAGAAGAGGGGCATGTTGCAAAATATATACGAGACCGTCTCCTGACCCAAAACATACGGATTACTGACGGGGCGCTGGAAAGAATATATGCATGTACCGGAGGCTTTCCTTTCTATTTCCAGAAAATAGGATTTATCCTGTATCAGAACTCAGCTCTAAAAAATAAAAATACTATTGATGAGAACGATGTTGAAAGTGCATTCAATTCCATGCTAAACGAATTCGATAGTGAATTTGAATCCCGGTATGAATGGAAATTCAGCGATCAGCAAAAAACCATCCTGAAATTTCTGTCAAGGGAAAAATACCGCAGATTAAGCGAAATCTCATCCGATATGCAAACACCTGCCTCATCGCTGACAACGTCGATGAGAGATCTTTACAACACGATGACAATTGAAAAACCGGAAGAAGGAATGTACGGTATCCTGGACAATGTATTCAGAATCTGGATTAAGAGGAACATACTTAATACATTCGGTGAGTAAGTGCGGAAGCAGAAAAGCCTTTTACGCTTAATGCACATGTTAGAGAATGCCTGGATAAATGGGAAAGGTGTTGATGAATAATATAAAGGATTTATTTCTTTAGTTTATTTAACGGAAGAGTAAAGGTAAATGTGCTTCCTTTCCTGATTTCACTTTGAACATTGATATTTCCATCATGTATTTTTACAAGTCTTTTTACAATTGCCAGGCCTAAACCGGTTCCTTTGTATTCGCGTGATAAAGAAGAATCTACTTGCCGGAATGGTTCAAACAGGAGTTTTAGATTTTCAGAAGAAATACCAATACCATTGTCTATTACTGACACTGATAAATCCTCATTAATTATGTCTGCTTTCAAACACACTTTCCCATTAGATGGGGTGAATTTGATAGCATTACTGATAAGATTACATAATATTTGCTTAAACATAGATTTGTCAGCATAAAGCAAATCTACTTCGTTACCAATTATAACCTCCAGGCCAATATCCTTTTCAGTGGATAGGGGTGAAATAATTTCCAGTACCTCAGAGATAGTCTCAGGGACTGCAAAATATTCAAGATGCAGCTCCATTTTTCCCGCTTCAATTTTAGATAGATCTAAAATGTCATTTATCAGATCAATCAAATGCTTTCCGCTAGACTTTATATTTTTGACATATCTGGCTTGTTTTTCATTCAGCTTTCCAGATGATTCTGTGAGTAACAGATCAGAGTATCCAATAACTGAGTTTAAGGGTGTTCTTAACTCATGACTCATCTTTGCAAGAAATTCACTTTTTGCTTTATTTGCATCTTCAGCTGCATTTTTTGCATTGATCAGGTTTTGTTCGCTTTCCCTTAACATCTGCTCTATCTTTTTTTGATCAGTTACATCATCAACGGTTAGTAATACCTTTGGCTGATTATCAGGATTTATAAAAGTGGTGGAAATTACTAAAAATCTTTTTAATGGCTGGTTATCCACTCTGATCGTAAGCTCGCCTTCTTTTTTGTAGACATTCTTTGAAGTCTGGAAAGTATGCATAACTGTAGTTCTAACAGGACAACCCACACAATCAGGATTCTTTCCACACCCTCCATCTTCAAAAGAATTTACACAGGAGAAAAGCTCTCCACCCAATAGCCCTAACGAATGCTCTTTCTGTATGCCAAGAGCTTCAGAAGTTGTATGATTTATGTTTTCAATCTTTACATCCTGGTTTACAACTACCATTATAAAAGGTGCATTTTCAAAAATGGAGTAAAAAAGCGTCATATCTTCGGACATGTTATTTTGCATTGAAGTTTCATATTCAGTAGAGTTTTGACTGAGTTGTTCCGTTTTTTCCATTTCAAACACCCTGACATATGTAAGACTCAACTGCGCTTTAGAAAGGATTTTCTTGCTTATTACATAGACAATTATATTTTATTCATTCTTTTTGTATATAAATTAATAAAATCAAAAACAATATGTAAAATTTCATTGAGTCCATATTCTACTTCTACTGTTATTTTATTTTTTTAATAAAAATAACAAATTTCATTATTTATAAGAGTTCGGTTTTTGACTTGTCTGTGTCCCTGATGTTTAGCGTGAAGCAGGATTCGAACCCACGAAATCCTTCAATTTCATGTCCTGAAGCTTGCAGGAAAGAAGGCTTGCGGAGTTTTTCAGGCTACAGGATCTTTACGGCAAGCTCACACATGTGAAAGTAGAAGAGATTGAAGAGAAGAAAGCACCCCTGGAGAAAATCCCCTTTCCCTCGCCACTTGACCGGGGGCTTCGGGCGCCAGATAAAGGTTGCTCCCTTCGTGCTGCTCCCTGCGGTAGCTGCAACCATTATCGGCGCGCCTCGCTTTTAACCGAATCTGGGCGAGCGACGGGTTGCAGAGGTGGAAAATGAGATTACCTTCCGGGAACGGGTAACCTGTATCGTGTACCGGTAGAAGGGAAGTTCATTTTCCCGCCCAACCTTTACCGCTCTCGCATGCAAATCTCACAAAACGAGGGATTTCTACTCAAAACACCAACTTCGTAATTAAATGCAAGCAGTTTTTTCATCAAATATGTTTGGTTGGAAACAAATGATTGCTTCCTTTCCATTGGGACTGTATATGGATCCATCCTTCCTTTGTTGCCCCCGGCATAACATCACCGTAACCGAACTCTATGCAAACATTTAAAATGTCTAAAATAATTTACACTGTAATGAAAAATAAGGCGGATTACATATGAAAGCTTTTTACATAATGACAATTGTGTTGTGTGTGTTCCTTGCAATTGCATTTTTGACTTCAGGAACGGTCGCTGGAACGATTGCCGGAACGGCTGCTGCAACTCCGACTGCGCAATTTGACCACAAACTCAGTACCACGAACTTAGGGCATTTTCAGAAAAACGGCTTTTATTTTTTCATGACACCGGCTAATCCTAAATATGACTTTATAGACCTCTCAACCGGTGAGCCTACTTCCTATAACTGGAATTTTGGAGACGGAAGCTCCTCGACCGTACAAAATCCTACGCATACTTTTCCTGATTCGGGAATTTTTAATGTAACTCTGACTGTATCGGATGGTATTTACTCTGATTCGATTACCAAAACAATAGAGGTTGGATAATTCTGTTCAAAGCAATAGTAAAATAAATCAATCAACGATCAATGTTTTAGTAGTGTATTCTTCTGAAAAGCGGGAGGATATCAGAAGAAGTTTATTTATATGTGGATTGGCCTATTGACCTTGATTTGTTAACCATTTACGGATTCATTTATGGGCCAGCGCAAGTTTTACCCCTATTACGGTAAAAATGCCTGCTTTTCCCCAGTTAATATACTTCCCAATGCCCGGTCTCTGTACTATTTTATCTCCGATGGTCCCGGCAAAGACCGAGATTGCGGAAAAGATCAGCCAGGCCTGTACAAGGAACACTATTCCCAGGAATATCATCTGCATCGGGACACTTCCCGATTCCAGGTTTACGAACTGGGGAAGGAACGCGAGGAAGAAGAGAGCGACTTTGGGATTCAGGACATTCATGAAAATCCCGCGCCTGTAAAGGGCAAAAGCATTGGTTTCCCGGACAGGGGCAGAAGATAAAAGCTCCCCGCTTTCCCTCAAAGCCTGCCAGGCAAGGTAAAGCAGATAGGCTGCTCCTGCATATTTTACGATTTCAAAGGCAAGGGCAGATTTATACAGAAGGGCGGAAATTCCCAAGGCAGCTGCGCTGGTGTGGACGAGTATGCCCGTACACAGCCCTGTTGCGGTTGCAATTCCTGCCATTTTGCCCTGTGAAATGCTCTGCGTAAGCACGAATAAAATGTCTGGGCCCGGAAGGAATGTAAGAGCTGCAGAGGCTGCAATGAAATAGATTAACTGTGACTGTTCTATCAAATTTCTCACTTTTCCATCTAACCATTTTCCCTTCTAACCATATTCGGAAGATGGGGTTTAAATGTGAATTAATATATTTTAAAGGCGTTGTTTAGGGATTTCTTTCTCCAGCAGTTCATAAAACTTTTCCTTTGCTTCTCTTTCAATCCAGGGCCTGTGCCCGCATTTTTCCAGCAAAATAAATCTGAAATCCTTCAAAATCCCGGATAAGGGCTCTTTAACTCCATCGAATGGGTGGGGATCATAGTCTCCGTGAATCGCAACTACCGGGCATCTGACTTTTGTTCCCAATTTCAGAAGCTCGCCGCTGCTCCTCAACTCGTGTGCTTCTCTCCATACACTTTTGAATACATCATAGCTACATTTGATCAGTTCTACTTCATGGGGCAGAGGGTCATAGGTATCAACTTTCGAGAGCAGCTTTCCCAGGCTGCAAAAAGCTTCATTCCTGTTTATAGCCGTAGAATTGTTAAGAACTGCATCCAGAGAACGGAAGTCTTCCCAATCTTCCGTTCCTAACCTGCTTATCCGGGTGCTCGTTATGTTTATAGCATATCTCTGTTCATATGGTCCACTTCCGACCAGAATCAATTTTTTCACTAATCGAGGGTGAAGAGCTGTAAAGATATAACTGAGAATTGCACCCCAGGAAAAGCCTATAAGGGTTACTGGCAGAGCCCCATGCTCTTTCAAAATAGATCTTAATTCCTTTACCTGGCCCTCAATGGTTGCTTTAGTCTGGAGGGGTTCAAGGATTCCGGTAAAGGAGGAAAGTTCTCTAGCGACAGAGGCCATTTCTCCGGGAGCACCGGGGCCGCCATGGATAACGGCTGTTGTAAACGGTGAATTTCCGTATTTTCTCAGATACGTCATACGGCTTTCAGGTTAGACCTGTTTAGCTTAAAAACAATTGGTTTTGGAATTTTATTGGTTCTTACCTGTGCTTCGTAACTATTGTATACAACTCAAGTATACAACTCAACTCTTTCGATAACCATTTTGATTAGTTATATATGTAACCATCCTGCGATTGATAGTCAATTTATTACGACCGTTTAACAATTAAAAGCTAAAAAGGACCCTTATATCATTCTCATCAAAAAACAAATAAATCCAGTGAAAAATTAAAAAGAAATTTGAAAGGGACCCTCCCATTGCTTGCCTTTTTAACCGTGTTCGAATGGAGAATTTTATCTCTTGTGATCAGCTATACTTAATAAAAAGGTTTATTTTTTAGTTTACTTCTTAGTTTACTTTCAAATTTCATCTTTCAGCAGGTCATAAAACCTCGCTTTTGCCTGCCTTTCCACCCAGGGTTTATGTCCGCATTTTTCCAGCAAAATAAACCTGAAATCCTTTAAAACTCTGGAAAGGGGTTCTTTTACTCCTTCAAAAGGGTGAGGATCGTAGTCGCCATGAATTGCAACTACAGGACACTTTATTTTATTTCCCATTTGCAAGAGTTTACCCCTGATCCTCAATTCGCTGGCTTCTTCCCATACGCCTTTGAAGATATCATAGCTGCATTCGAGCAGTTCTTCTTCATAGGGGATCGGGTCATAAGCATCCGCTTTAGACATCAACTTTCCAAAACTGCATAGCGCTTTATCCCTGTTTTTAGCTGAAGGATCGTTCAGAGCTTCATTAAGTGCAAGGAAGTTTTCCCAATCCTTTTCTCCGAGCCGGCTTATCCGGGTCTTTATTATTTTTTCGGCATACTTTTCTTCATAGGGGCCGCTTCCGATTAGAATCAGTTTTTTTACGAACCGAGGGTAGCGGGCTGTGAAGATAAAACTAAGCATTGCCCCCCAGGAAAAACCTATCAGGGTTACCGGCAAAGTCCCATGTTTTTCTAAAATAGCTTTGAGTTCCATTACCTGGCTTTCAAGAGTTGTTTTTGTCTGGAGGGGTTCCAGGACTCCTCGAATGGCGTAGAGTTCCCTCGCAACAGAGGCCATTTCTCCGGGGGCTCCGGGCCCGCCGTGAATAACGGCTACAGTAAAGGGCGGGTTTCCGTATTTTCTCAGATTTTCCATATCTGTACCAGGTTTAAGCTTTTTTTGATTTTAAAGGTAGATTTGTTTTCAAATTTATAGGACAAAGCGTATGAATCTAACGCATTTGAAAAAAGTTAAGTAGTATCCGGTCCTGGGGTAAAATGGCGAAGGGATAAATGACTTCTATGCCGCTTTTGAGTGAAAAATAGGTTTGAGAAGGGAAGATTATGCCGTTTCAAGATTTAACCCCGGAAGAACTTGAGTTCCTTGTGAAAAAAGCCCTTGAACTGGAGGCTGTTGAAGCAAAGATAATTCCTACCTATCAGGTCTTTGTAGAGAAAAGGGTAGTTTTAAAATGCAGAGGGTGCATAGGGTACGGGAAAAAACTGACCTGTCCACCGCATGTTCCTACTGTTGACGAATTTCGGGAGATACTTAAAGAATACCGATATGCCCTGCTTGTCAAGTTCCGCTCTCCTGCGGTTGCTGATGAAGAGATCGCAAAAGCCCCTTATAAGACCTGGCTTGACCCGGAAGCGCCTGCAGAAACACGGGAAAAGGCAGGAAAATTCTGGAACGATTATTTTGACTACAGCAAAAAAATGCTGCTCTCAATGCTCGAGCTTGAAAAGGCAGCTTTCAATGAAGGTTTTACTTTTGCAGTTGCATTTGTAAACGGTTCGTGTCGGCTCTGTGAAAAGTGCAACGTGGAAAAGGGCCTCTGTGTCCACTCTAACATGGCAAGGATCCCGGAACACGCTGTTGGGATCAATATGAAAAAAACGGCAGCAGAAGCCGAAATGCCGCTGACATTCCCTATCAAAGGGCAGCCTGAACCCATGTCCATCCTCCTGATCGACTGAAGCCGGAGAAAGAAACAATTATAAACTCAAGTTCCTATAATAACTTAGGGTGTTTCCCGGTTGACAGATCAGAAGACTCAAAATCAATACTACGGCAGTAGTTTCAAATTCCTTTCGGTGAAAAAGAAAACTATCATCAGAATTTATCTGCTCATAGGCTGGATGATGGTCGCACTAACCCTGATGACTGCAGTTGAAGTGGTATCTTATGATGAAATCAAGTACTTCTTCTGGATGGTGCCGATCTCAACAGCCGTCCTCTATCTCCTGTATGTGAATGGAAAGCCCCACCGGATCCCAAGGGATGAAGAGATGAAGTCAATCTTTGCTCTCATCTTTACTTTCTTATCTCTGCTAATGGCATTTTTTGCGGCCGTTCTAATGGAGAACTGAGGGCGTTGAAGAGGCATACAGAGCCAAAATTTTTTCCTTATCTGTTTTTCTCGTTCTTTTTTGGTCTTTCATTAAATGGTGATCAATTCCGGAGTCCGGGAAGGAACATGTAGTTTTTCTCTTCCTGAGCCGCAATGGGCCTGGACCAGCCGTCAGCCAGATAAAAAGTGATCCAAAAGCCAGCAACGCAATTAAGAGAGACTGAAATTGAAGGAAGAAGCCCCTGAATCGAAAGAATACTTTCTCTTTATTCCCTGAGGACCTTTTTCAATTATGGTAAATATAAGTGCCTCCGTCGGCTTGCCTGGCGGCCCTTCCCAGGGGGAAAAAGCAGAATAAATGAAAGAAAAATAAGATCAAAATTTCAACATTTTGACCCTTTGGAGTTTCTCTGACTCATAAGTATCTTCAACAGCTTTACTTTCTGGCTCTTATATTCCTTTGTTTCTTCTTTTTTTTCACGGGAAAGACCGCTCTCCTGCGTCGAGCAGGGAAAAGACGACTCAATATAGCGAATACGGTTGTATGGATCAGAATACCATTTTTCCTTCGCGGCTATCTCAATTCAGGGATTCCCTCCAAATACATAGGTTGTGCCGACCGAATTGAGTATGAATTGTTCCGGCATTTCTTCGGCAAAGCGGTTTATTGCTTTCCAGCCCGTGCAGTGCATGGGCACAATATGATCGGGTGCGATCCTTTTCATTTCATCGATAGTGGGCTGGATAATAGGGTCAAAGAGTCGTCCGGTCAGGTGGAAACCTCCCAGGACTGCATGAACCTTATCTGTGCCAGCTATTTTTTTTGCATATTCTACGGTATTGATAATCCCTGCATGGGCGCAACCGCTGATAACAACAAGCCCTTTATCCTTCAATTTTATCATAAGTCCCTGGTCATCCCGGAAGGGGTCAGTTATCCAGTTCCCGTTAACCTTTGCCTCAGCCCAGGGGAATCCTTTTTCGAATGGGATTTTGCGCTCGATCTCTCCGGTTGTGTGGATAAGGCCGTTTGCAATCGGAAAAGCTTTTTCGGACTTTACGAGGTCAGCCCTTGCTTCTTTCAGAGCTCCTTCGTCGAGTGCGGGCAGTATTACCGGGTGCCCGATTACAGGAATGTTAAAGCGGCGTTCAAGGAAAGCATCGGGATGAAGAACAAGTGGGACTTCTTTATCCTGCTCTTTACTTACGAATTTCAGAAGGTCGACAAGCCCGAGAAAATGGTCCGGATGCCCATGGCTGAGGGCAACAGCTTCTATTCTGCCAAGATCCGCCTTCAAAAGCTCTGCGTTATTAAATAGGTTGTCTGGAGTGACTGCTGCATCCATCAACACTGTGTGCTCCTCATTCCCTGCCCATACTTTGATTAGGCACGAAAATCCGTGTTCTGCAAAAAGCATCTGCGGGAAAAAAGGTAACTGAGGTCGTCTGCATACGTCGGTACTTTCTATTAGAAATATATCCGTGTAATTATCCATTAGGATTGTTATTTCCAGTCGGTCAGCTTCTCGAATATTCAGTTCATTCATATCTTACACCCAGCAGTCTGTCTTTCTGATCTTTTTTAGTCGATTCGATAGTTTGGTCAATTAGGCCATTTTAGTCGATTGACAGTTTAGTCAATTATATATCGGTTTATACAGGGTTGAAGGGCGTTGATCTTTATAAGTTTTTCAAAATCAGCTGAACCAGCATCTGGCGATATTCATGCAACCCGATATTTTCAATGCCTGTCAGGTAATTCGGTTATACTTTCCTCGCAGCTAAGGCTATCCAGTCTCCACCTTCCCTGTACGGTTCCCCCGAAAGGCTGTTCCATACCTGCTCAACTTTAAACCCACTCTTTTCAAGCACCAGGCTTATTGTTTCAAGGGAATAGTCATGCAACCAGAGCCTGTATGTCTTTACCGTTCCGTCTTCGTCTGCGACAATATACTGGTTCAGCCAGGTATCGTTTTCCGGGTAATCGAACCCATCTTCCAGCACAAGGTGCTTCCCTGGCCTCCAGAATCCGCTTTCTGAGACATACCACCTGTTCTTAAGCCCCTCTCGCATTCGAAGCGCTCGTGTGGACGCATCGAATATGAAAATCCCCCTGTCCTTCAGTGCCCTGTGGACAAGGTTCAGGAGCAGGTCCCGCTTTTCCTCGGAAAAAGTGCAGATCTCCCCGTAGACCTGAAGCACAACATCAAAGGTTCCCTCATACCCGATGTTGAAAAAATCATTGCAGGCATAATCAATATCAAGCCGCTCCTTTTCAGCCTCAGCGCGGGCATAATCTATAGACTTCCGGGATATGTCGATTCCCGTAACCTGCACGCCTTCCCTGCATAACCTGCTGCTGTACAGACCCGGGCCGCATCCAATGTCGAGCACCTGTTGTCCTGTTTTCAGGAAGCCTGAACCGGTCAGGTAGAGAACCGTTTTTTCGATTTCTGCAGTTTTTCGGCTTGCCCCATCATGGGTCTGGTCAAGGTGGGCTTCAAGCATGCTCTTTGAGATGTGCGGGTCATTCCAGAATTCGGGTTCCCCGGGTTCGAAAAGAGGGGGTTTTGAAGTGTGGGAGAAGATGCTTGGGAAGTAACTCCGGGTCATGGAAATCATCATTAAAAATGGATATATGTTGATGGATATATGTTAAAAGAATAGGATGAGCTAAACATCCTGTGCAGTTAATCTGGTTCAAAAGTTAAAAAGCAATTTGATTTTTATGGGATTTCAATTGTCTTTAATCCCAGCTACTCAAGGTGCAGGAAAAAAAGGGGAATTTCCGGGGGGAGGGTGCCCCGGGAAATTCAATTAAACTTTCATCTGGATTCATGTACTCTGCTGTGCCTCGACGAAGCCGACCCTTACATGGATATCTTTTCCTGTGACTTCGGTCAGCCGGTAGTCAACTTGTCTGGCAATATCCGGGGGGGCTGCCTTCCCGGCTTCCTTCCCCACAATTAGAGTAACCATTGCGGGTTCGTTTAGGAGGAAAGCGGCAGGTTTGTAGTCTACGTGAACGTTTTCAAGGCTTATACCTGCGTCTGCGTACTCGGGTTCTTTGAACATAACTGTAAGCTCCTGGTTAACTTCCTGACCTACCAGAGCTGCCTCAAAGGAGGTGTAAGTAACGAGGGTGAGAACTATGGAGAGAAAGGCGATTGCGACGGCGAGGACTGCTGCACGTGAGACCACCGCGGAGCGGGCACGACCAACAGCCTTTTCCTCAGCCGGGCGAAAACCGGAAAGCCAGAACAGGATTAGAGCCGATATATTGATTGCTAGCAGGTTTACGAGCACCAGTACGGCTGCTGCCAGCGCAACACCATGGAGCCCCCAGGCAAGCCCGAGCCCGGATGTTGCAGCCGGGGGGACGAGAGCAACGGCAATTGCCACGCCCACAAGGGTAGATCCGGAGCCCCGCATAATGCTGATTGCGCCGGCAAGCCCTGAGCCCAGCGCAAGGAAGAGGGACAGAAAGTTCGGGCTGGTACGCTCAGCTACCTGGCCTATTTCGCGGATATCGAGTCCCGGAGGCAAAAGCAGGGTTCCTTTCATAATTAAGCCTATAGCGGCAGCAACTGCGATTGCCAGCAGGAGCCCCGTCACCTGCAGTCTTATCCCGCGGGAAGCAAGTCCCCGTTCGTCAATAACCGTCCCGACGCTGGCAGAGATTGCAGGGCCCATAAGGGGGGCAACGACCATTGCCCCTATAATTGTTGCAGCAGAGTCAAGCAGCAGCCCTCCTGTGGCGATAATAGTACTCAGAACAAGAAAAGCAAGAAAAGTAGAAGTTGCGGGTGCAAGATCTTCCGCACGTGCGATGAGCTCTTCCCGGGAAATTCGGAGTCCGGAATAACGTTTCTTTAATGCTTCTAAACGTGAGGAAACAACCGTCTCGGGTGATAGGACGATTGTGTACGCATTTTCGATGATCCCCGCTTCACGCAGCCTTTCCAGCACAGGCTCGACACCGATCGGAGGTATGGGGAACTGGACCAGGGCTTCGAACTCCCCTCGACCTGTTTCGTCCCAGACCGCGTAGTCGATCTGCTCGTCGTCAAGCACAGCCAGCACTGGTTCTCGCTTCCCTTCCGGAATGAGTACCTGGACAAGACGCATAATATTATTATGGCATTTTAATATATAACATATATTATCAATTTCGGAATATAATAGAAAGTTATATAATATTTTCAGCCTAACTTACCCAAATATGCCTGAAATTAAAAAGGAAATATACAACTGTCACGCCTTTTTAGCCGGAGAATGGATTTTTGTATTTTTATCCTGTCAGCAGGTTTTTTGCCCTTTGAAAAGCCCTTTGAAAAGCCCTTTGAAAAGCCCTGTGAAAAGATATTTGTATTTTTAATCCTGTCTTGCCAGATATCTTGCAGTCCGGTACCCTGCAGTAGAATTTATAGTTCTGATTTCTTGATTTTCTGCAGCTTCAAAATGAATCCTTTTTTTGAATTCTGTTCAGGGTTTATATCAGAGTGCATTTAATATCGGATCCCACCTTTTTATTTCACAGGATAATTATCCGTTCGTGTCTACGATTCATGTCTGCCATTCATATCCGCCACTTTGGTTTTTTCCGGAGCTTCGGGAAGGTTTCTTCTCTTTTCCGAAGCTATATCGAATATCCTCCATTTTAAATAGGTTAACAGGAACAGGTTGACAGGAATAAGTTAACAGGAACAGGTTAACGGGAATAAGTTAACAGGATCAGTTTGAAATAAGAGAACGGAGTTTGAAACAAGATTTCTCGGAGAATTTGCCGCCCAGCAGGGGAGGTTGGGTGTGTACAGAATTCTCATGCAAAAAAATCACTCTAAACCGAATTACACGGGACCGATACTATGGCAAATGATTTTAAAAAAAATACAGGCAGGACAGGTAAGACCGGCAGGCCAGACCGAGCAGGCAAAACAGGTAGAGCAGGCGCAGGCAATACGGGCAGAACTCCAAAGACAGGTGCAGGCAGGGTTGATAAGGCCGGTGAAACAGCATATGACCGCCTGAATAAAGCCCTTGAGCCTTTCGAGAAAACCCTTGAGAAAAACCCCGGGGATGCAGCCGCCTGGGCAGGCAAAGGCGCAGTGTTTCTGAGGCACAGGATGTATAAGGATTCCCTGAAAGCCTATGAAAAAGCCCTTGAAATCGAACCTGAAAATCCCTCCTACCTCTACGAAAAAGGTTTCGTGCTCCTTCAGCTCAACAGGGAAGAAGATGCCCTGCAGGTGTTTGACAGGCTGCTTGAAATAAAGCCGAACAGCGACAAGGCCTGGAACCTGAAAACCTCCGTTCTCTGCAGGCTCGGACAGCACGAAAAAGCCCTTTCAGCCTCTGAAAAAGCCCTTGCTTCCAATCCCAAGCTGGCAGGCGCGTGGCATGCAAAAGGCACTGTCCTTTCTGACCTCGGCAGGTACGAGGAAGCCATAACAGCTTACGATGCCGGCCTCAAAATAAACCCCAACCTCGCCCGCTCCTGGGAAGGCAAAGCTTTTGCCCTCTACAGTCTGGATAGGCCAGTTGAAGCTGCAATAGCCTACGATGCCGCCCTCAAGATAAACCCTGACAATGCAAAGATCTGGGTCGGAAAAGCAATGGTTCACCTCAAGCTCGGCAAATATAAAAAAGCCCTTGAGCCCTGCAACAAAGCTATCTCAATAAAACCCGATTTTGCCGACGCCTGGTACTGCAAGGGTATGGTTCTTTCCGGTCTTGAAAAAGACGAGGAAGCCCTTGGAGCCCTTGAAAGAGCCCTTCGGATCAGGCCTGACTATGCCGATGCCATACAGGCAAGAAATGCCATAAGTTCCAAACTCGGAATCGACCTTGACGAAGAGGAAGAAGAAGGGGAAATGGAAGAGGAAAAGCCGGAAGTGAGGAGGAGCGTATGGACAAGAAAAGAGCCGACAAGCGAGATACTGAAGAAAAGCCGGGAACAGGAAAGAGAGCAGCGAGGAGAAGGAGCTAAAAGGGGAGAATGGACAAAGAAAAGTCCTGGAGGAGAAGAAGCTAAGAAGGGAGAATGGACGAGAAAAGGCCCTGGAGGAGAGGGAGCTAAGAAGAGCGAATGGGCGAGGAAAGAACCAAAAGGAGAGGGGACTGATAAAAGCTGGGGGCAGGAAAGAAAGCAGAGAGGAAAAGTTATCAGGAAAAATGTTGGGAAAGGAGGAGAGAAAAAGAAGTGAGTCTCCTTTTTTCCTGGGCTGGTCAGGCGTTTAACCACTTATAAACAGCTGGTCAGGTGTTTAACCCCCTGCCAATAATGTGGTCGATCTGCTTTCCAGAGCAAAAAGTAAACCTCTTAACAAGTAAATCCTTCTCTTCGGAATAAATTCTGATTTATAATGCCGGCACAGGGATTTACGTTCTTTTCTTTGCTGCGAGCTTTCTATCTTCTTAATGTGTCCCGTCCTTTCCGGTTCATACACTCATATTCGCAGCAATTTCTCTGGATGGATTTTTATATTTTGAGGGCTCTTCGTACCAGAAAATTCGTCCAATATTATAAACCTGCAAGAATTTATCTGTGACCGGAAAGGTGATCTTACGCTTCAATATGTGACTCAAGTGTATGACGTGTACCGCTCAACGGGAAATCCTTCAATGTATTGCCGGAATGTTTTGTCGAACATTTTTAACGAGATGGAGTTTAATAAACCTCTTTATTGCTTTACTCTGCCCGGTCTCCTTCTTGTTACAGGCGGGCTGCATATTACCCTCAGTTTTTTACAGGCTTCTTACCCTGCCGAAAGCCTGGGTTCAGGGCTGACTATTTTGCTTCTGCTGCTGCTGACTTTCTTCGGGATCCTTATGGCTTTCACCGGAGTTCTGCTGCATTCGATAGCTGGTTTTGTCCGATATAAAATGAGCAACTCCTGAAAGCTTGCAAGTTCTGAAAATTTTTCATCAACAGGTAGAAGGGGTTGAAACCGGAGTTCTTTGATCAAGCTCGAACAAAAATAAGCTACTTTAAGCAGGGAAATACGGAAAAAATGTATGAAAGGAAGTACTGGCACGGAGATTTCCCTGCTTCCCGCTCTTAGCGGGTTTTGATTGAGATATTGTGCGTCCGTCTTATAAATCAATATAAAGTTAAGATAGTTGATGTACGGGATAAAACTCAAACCTCTGATTTTATGACTCTATTTTTATTTTAAACTTCAGCAACGATAACAACGTAATTTTTCCCATACTTCTCAGCACAGATGGGGCAGGTAGTATACCACATATACCATTTCCTGATTTCAAGCCCCTGACTTTTTGCATAGCCTTCAAAGTCCGTGCACCATTCCCCTGTTTTTTCAAAATCTCCCTCGTACACTTTGCTCAAAAACTTCCCGCTCAGGGTTACATTTTCGGCACCATCCACTTCTCTGTCAACAGCCAGATAAAGGTCCATATTGCTTTCGGAGGTATGGTCCGACAGGCAGAACCAGTCAGGCACTTTCGCACCAGCCCTGGCAACTTTCTCATTCATCCTCATTATTACCTCTCCAAAGTTCAGAGGCATGTAAAGCTGAGTGGTAACCGAATCCTTGATGAACCTTTTATTGTTCCATTCAAAGATTTTTCCATCCCAGGGCGCGGGGTCAAACGGAGGACAACATTCAGGAGTTTCGGTTTCGCTGATCATGGATATTCTCCTGGTTAGTGAATAACTTTTGGGGTTATTTTAGGGTTTTGTTTTTATTTTGTTTTAGTAGATCTTGCTCGCGAATAGCCAGTCGTTCAATGATCCCATATTGGAAGTCCAATTTCCCCAAACTTCCTTGTTAAGATAATCCCTACTTACTTAAATTTCGTTTTATGTCCAGAATTTGCACTGTATAGTTAGAGCAATTCCAATATCTATAAAACTTCAACTTTCTTATATATCAGGCATGCAGGAGATTATTTTTATCGATGAAGGCAGCCTTCCCACACCTGAGGGTATCACGAGAGAGTGGGTAAATGCTGCAGCTGAAAATCGAGATGAAGACGACAAGCTTTTTTCCATAATAAGGGAGGCTTTCCGGAGAAAAATTGATGTGGGAGTACACGTTCCCACATATCCTCAGTTTAGAGATATGATAGGCCAGTTTCTTGATATCATAAAAGACGAAAAAAATTGTTATGAGCCTTATGTATTGAAAGAGGAAAGTGCAAAGATCCTTGAGCTGGAAATAATCGATGAAGTCGCAAAACAATACAAAAAAGAGACCGGAAAGACTCTTGAAGTTAGGGTTTGCATTGCAGGCCCTACGGATATGTATCTTCAAGCTTTCGGGGCAACAGCTTTTGCGGACGCATACCATATCCTTGCACTGGATATTGAAAAATTCATTAAACAGGCATTTAAAACAGCAAAAAATTTCAAAATTAAAGTTATAGCTCTGGATGAAATCAGCCTGGGATTAAACGATAAGATTCAGTTTTCTGATGCTGATATCATCTCCGCTCTTACTCTTGCTTCCACCTATGCCCGGCAGCAGGGAGCTGACGTGGAGATTCACCTGTATTCCCCATTGAAGTATACGCTTATATGCGAAACCCCTATCAATGTCATCGGATTTGAGTATGCAGCAACTCCTTCCTACCTTGATCTTCTGGACAGAAAAGTACTGGAGGATTCAGATACTTATGTGGGAGTCGGAGTATCAAGAACCGATATTTTCAGTCTTGTAAATATTGTCAATGAAAAGTACGGAATTAATGCCTGGAAGGAAAAGGAGTACATGCAAAAAATCATAACCGAGCTGGAGACTCCGGGTGTCATAAAAAAGAGGCTTGAAACGGCTTTTTCCGTTCTTGGAGATCGCATAAAGTATGCGAGTCCGGACTGCGGGCTGGCGTTCTGGCCGGATCAGGATCTCGCTTTCAAGCTGCTTGAGAATACCGCAAAAGGTATTAATGAATTTAATGCGGAAAAGAAGAACTCTGGTCCAGACCGGACATGAAATTCTTCGAGTAACAGGCACAAACAAATGAAAGTACTTTTCACCTTACCTTTTTTAATTATTGATTTATTCCCAAAATTACTGAAACCCCAGCTCCTATTAGAACTACCCATATGATCTCAACCCTGTAGAACAATGCAATAAATGCAGCGACGGCAATCACTGTATGGAAAATATCCAATGGCATGTTTAAGGCGAAATGGAAGGCAGCCGAGGCAAGCAGTCCTATGAAAGAGCAAAAGACGCCATTGATGGCCCTGCTAAATGAAGGAGAGCTGCTAAACCTGTCATAATATGGGACACTATTAACATAAGAAATGATGGTGAGAAAATGCTCACGGTGGCTATTATGGCGCCGACCGGGCCGTAAAGTATGTAGCCCACGAATGTCGCCGTGATAACGATAGGTCCCGGGGTAATCTGACCCAGTGCAATCCCATTCATGAATGTAGAGCTATCCATCCATGATCGCACTTCCACGAACTCGTGAAGCATGAGAGGGACAGAGGCAAATCCTCCCCCGAAAGCAAAGAGATCTATTCTGATCATCAGAACTGCCATATTGAAAAGGGTCCGCTGCAGAATAAAAAGCAGAACCAGCCCTATTACAGCGGTAGATACAATGAATATAAGTGGCCTGATGGTTTCAGGCATCTCTACCAGGTATACTGATTTGGGGTGGAAAGGTTGATCTCTGTAAGCTACAAGCCCTATGAGTGCCGCCAGCAAAATTACCAGGATAGGATTTACTCCAAGAATAAACATGCCTGCTGCAAAGGCAGCAATCGCTATGTCTCTCCTGAGCTTCATGTAATTTCTGCCGAAGGAAACAGTGGCATTAGCGATTATAGCGACTATAATGGCCTGAAGCCCGCTGAACAGCGAAACCGCGACAGGCCTATCACTCCCAAAGCCTGAAAAGAAAGCTGGAAGACCTTGAATAGATGATAGGAAAATAATGAGTGGTATTTTTCAGGTCCTTCGTACTGGCTTGGTTTATAGGCATATTATTGAGGTCTGTGTCAGAAAGGAGCTGTCCAAACTTTTTTCATATTCCTTTCATTTTCATTTTCCTTTCTGGGATATATCGGGAATCTCGCCGGTAGCTAGATAAATTACATGAAGTGCTGCAAGCCCCACGATTGAATATACAGTTCTGGAAAGGGAACTTTTTTTCCCGAAAATCGAAGCCACGAGATCGAAATCTAAGAGCCCAACAAGCCCCCAATTAAATCCACCCATTAAAACAAGGATACATGCAATCAAGTCAATCAAGCTTTGTAATTTCATAGCTATTAACTCCCCTTGTATTTAACGTGATTTTTTATATAAATGGATATATGAAAATTAATTCTTAATTTAAGTTTTCTCTTTATAATAGATAACTAAAGGAGATTCAAAAATTCCGGATAATGTAACCCAAACAAAGAGTAATTGATCTAGAGAGGGAGCTTAATATGCCGGGTATTAAATCCTATCCGAAAAATATTTGAAATTATATTTTTGCCATTCCTTAGCAACTGTTGGAGTATTGGAGATCTAAGGGAGTTAGTTACACAGGTTGCGTTTTTGATATAGAGGTCTCCATTTATGTGGTTTCTGTGGAGGAAGATGATGTTCTATGGATTCCCATAGAACATCATCAATTTCATGAAATAACACCTGATAGAGAAGAATTCGAGTTTCTTCTTACTTCTTATATTTGAGTTTCTTCTTATTTCTTATAAAACAGGTTCGAAGCAAGATTACCAAGTGGGTAAAGGAGAGTAACGATGAGTAAATCCGATGTATCCGAACAAGACAAGAAATTCAGTACTGTGCCGCTGGATTGGAAAGAGGTGTACTACACCAATTGTCCCCTCGTATCCGCCAGCAATGTCGACCAGGAACTGGGTTGGACCAGAGAGGAATTCAAGAAGATCGGCATCAAGTACGCTTTTCTCCGCTCCCGCCGCGAGAACAACTGGTACCCGCACTACATCCACAACCTCGACAACCTCATCCGCTTCGGCGGTCTATTCCCTCCCATTCACGTTCATGCGGACATCCGCAGGACCAGGCTCCTTGGGGCGACGCACGTATACGAAGGCGGCTGCATGATGGTTCGCGCCAGGGACAACATCTACCTGATGAAAGATCTCAAGGGCAAAAAGATCGGCCTTACAAAGAGCCTGAACACGGTCAAGAACGACTGGTGGCGAATCCAGGAGGAACAGGGCATCGAGTTGATGCTCATGCTGAACGACATGACCCGCGATGACGTGGAGATCGTGGAGTTCCCCTACCCGGATGACTGGTACGACGATCCAAATATGCTGGAGCCCATGGACAACCCGTCGGAGTTGTGGCTCAAGCGTGACCACAAGCACGACCTGGCCTTCCGTCCGCTGGAGGCGGCGCTGGAGCAGGGTATCGTCGATGCAATCTACACCCAGAGCGGCCCCTTCCAGCACCTCCAGGAGGCAACTGGCAAGTTCAAGGCGATCGAGGACCTTTCCAGATATCCAGACTGGACCCTGCAGGTGTGCAATGTCCCCGCCGTCGTTACGTGTACGGACGTAATGGCCGAACAGCACCCGGAGCTCGTCGTCACGTTCATGAAAGGCATGATCAAGGTGGGACGGTGGGCTAACGAGCACAAGCACGCAGCAGCGGCGATCCTCGACAAGCAGACTTTCTACCTGGACGTCGAGGATACGTACCGAAACATCATGAACATCGACATGGTGCCCAACCTCTCGCCCCAGAACCTGGCAGCCATTGAGATCGGCAAGGACTTCATGCTGAGCCACGGCTACATCAAGAACGACTTCGATGTACGTGAGTGGGCCGCACCGGAGTTCCTCGAGCAGGCGGCGAAAGAGCTGCTCGAGGAGCAGTGGCAGAAGGTGACCTCGGCGAAGCTTCCCGAGGATTCTGAGCTGCTGGCGTCTACGAAACGGCTAGGATAATCGGGAGGAAGCTCAGCAGAAGATGCGTGCAGAAGTGTTTCTCCAGCCGCACAAATTTAAAGGAAATATCATGACAACTCATGAAGGATCAACCTCTCAACCGAGTCACCGGGTGCCTGCAAGAAAGCAGACAACCCTGGGGCTTTATGTGACGGCGCAAGAGGCTTACGAGATGTGGAAAGCCGAGCCTTGGAGGGTCAACCTCCTCGACGTTCGCACCCCCGAAGAGTACGTTTTCGTCGGCCATCCGGAAATGGCGAGGAACATTCCCATTATCTTCGTAAAGCACCAGTGGGACGCTGACAACAAAGAGTTCGTTGTGGAGCCTAATCCAGATTTCATCTCCCACGTGAAGAGTCTGTTCACGCCCACCGACACGCTCCTGGTCATGTGCCGGTCTGGGGGTCGCAGCGCCCGGGCGGTCAACGCACTTGCCAAAGCCGGGTTTGTGAACGTCTACAACATCATCGATGGCATGGAAGGGGACAAGGTGGATGACCCAGGAAGCATATTCTATGGAAAGCGGATGAAGAACGGCTGGAAGAATTCCGGATTGCCCTGGACCTACGAGGTCAATCCAGAATTAATATGCTTGCCCTGCGTCAATATATGACCTGCTCTTCAACGACGTCCTGCACCAGCGCCACCGTAACTGGGCGGATCACCTGCGACCGTTGCGCTGATACCGGGGCGGAATCTCCGGAATGTAATTAAATGATGTTAGAAGCCAAGCATAGCAGCTGTAGCAAGCTTTTAGCGTGATAATGGTTTGGGTATGGGTTTTTTAGTATTCGGGAGTTAAAAAAGAGTGCCTTTTTAGAAAAGGCAACTATTAACGATCTGATTATTTATTCAACTTAAATACCTGTGTTGTGTCATAGATTTGGAGGATAACGGGCTGTCCATTCTGTAGGGTCAAATACAAGTGGATATCCTGCATTTACCCATGAATCGATACCATTCTGAATGTTATATACTCTTTTGTAACCCGCATCTGCTATCAACTGGCTTGCAGCGGCACCTCTTTTTCCTGTTTTACAACAAACAAGTATTTTTGTATTTTTATTTTCTGGTAATTCACCCATTCTATTCGGCAATAGCTGGCTATCGGATACATTAACAGGATCATATGCCGGCACATTTTTTAATGGGATCAGTTTTGCTCCTTCAATATGCCCGTATTTGTATTCAGCGGGGGTACGAACGTCCAGAATGAACACACATTTTTGTTCGAGTATCTCACTAGCAACACAGGGCGTGACATTTTTATATCCAGCTGAAACAGTGCAATCAATCTCAGGTACTGCTCCTGCAATACCCGGGGCAATTATGAGAAGCGCAATAAGAATTGCAAAACCTGACAAGTATTGTTTATTCAACTAATTCCTCCACTTAAATTGATTCTTCCCCATTTTGAACTCAAGATTTTTGCCATTTTTACGATGTCAAAATTTATCATTGATTTCACTGACCGTTGACAGCCATTAATAAAAAATGAAATAAAAATCTCCCAGTTTAAAATCAAAGCTATTAAAAAAATTGCTGCAGCAACCATCATTCTAAATAATACAACATTCTATGCCCAGATATGATATTTCTTTGATTTCATACCCTGAAAATAACTTTTGCATGACTGTATCCAGTTAAAGAACCTTTCTATTGTACTCTTCTTTTTGAACTCATCCCAATCTACCTTTATTGGTCTTTCTCTCTTCTTTTTCTTGAGATATTCATTGCAGCTCGCCGTACCCGACGAATTCGTTGTACTAGGGATCAAACAGTCTCTTGATGTAGCAGCGTCAGCCGGCTATGGCAACTTGCTGGTATCGTCCTGAACGCCTCCGCCCGGAGGAAACACCCACCCGGCGGGAGTCCCCGGGCATGAGAGCTCACGTATGGTTCCGGCCAATTGAAGACGACTTCGCGTTGAAACTCAACTTTCTTCTTGACCTTGCCGACCCGACTGCCACCGAAGTAATCACGAAACAATTTTGCGGTTAATTCAACAATGTTCGTTTCTACTTTTGCTTCTATCTCGAAACTAATATTATATCAAAATTATAAATTTAATACTATATCTCCCCCGCTAATATAAAAAATAAGAATAAACTCAGATCCTCGTCGGTCAGAAGACCATAAAAGCACCAGGAGCTAAAAACCATAATAAAAATTGGGAAGTTTGAGCTTATTTTTCAGAAAATTCTATCAACGATATTGTTTTTTATGCCAGGACCTCCTGATAGGTACAAAAAGGCAACTATTCGCATAGCCATACATTTAGAAAGATATATTATTCAAATGTCTGGTCCTACTTATTCAAGAATTATAATATGGACCCTCCCCTGGGGTGTGACTTCTCCCAGGCTCTAACGGCCTCAGGTTCCAAATACGGAAAGTTTCTGCGTGACGAATAAATCCTTTGAGCTATCTCGTCGACACTCTGCGTTTTTGTAGTCATAGTGTCACCGTTTGCTGTATAATGACGGCTTTCTGCTTGTTTGCGTATCTTCATAAATGATAAGGTATTATAATAGCTTGGAGTAAATAATTGTGCATAAATTAATAAAAATAGTGGGTTATATATTAGCGATAATAGGTTTTGCTCATGTTGTAAAACACATCATGCATTGCAAAGAATGTCGCTGTTTGTGTGGCTGGCATAAAATAAAAGTAGAAGACGAAAAAACAGCTGGTTCAACTGTATCGCATAAAATAAAAGTAGAAGATGAAGAACGAAAAGGTTCAAGGTACGGTTCCAATCCTGTCCGTTATTAAACCCGAAACCATACGTGGAAGGATTATGGAGGGCTTCTTGGATAAGGATCGGTATAATAGGGATGACAGGCATGAAGGCCTTGCCTATCGAAGGACCAGTTGCGCATTAAGGATGAGCAGATAGAAAAGCTAAACGAAGTTACCCAAAAGCAAGTGATCCGTATTAAATGTTTTTTTCCATAATAGTGAATTTCCAAAAAGGATTGTCAGCCATTATGGAGCTAATTCTGTATGGAGCTAATCCTGTTTGAAATCCTTCACTTTGAGGGAGTGGGATACACCTGTTTGCTCATCACTTTCAGCTTCTTGATTGCTGAAATGGTTGCCTGAGATTCTTTGTAAATCTTGTCTTCGTAATAACTTATGATCTCGTCAACCGGAGCCGTCAGGGAATAAATCTTCGTTGGCCGCCCTTTTCCAGGCCTTTTTTCAGAGCGCACACTGATCCAGGACTGATTGTGCATTAGCCTTATTGCAAGACTGACTTCGGGTTGCCTTAATCTAGTACTTATTTCAATTTCCTGGGATGAAGCTTCGTTTACAGTCATAAGATATGCCATGGTTGTAGCTGCATTTCTTGACATCCCGAGATCACTTAATGCTTTAATAAAAATATGGTCGTTTTCGTCCAACATTTTTACTTCAGTATCTTTCATGATAACCCCTCGATATTTCTAGTTTTATGGATCGTTTGTCAGCTTAAAGAATGCTTTTATAATTACTCATTAAAGTTGATGATACCTTATAAACATTTTCAAAATATATGTATTTACATGATAAAAAGTGCCTTTTTGACATTTTGAAGATAATAAAAAGCGTTTTTTCTTTATTCATTGGTTAACCACGCAACATACCCGAGAAACCTTTTAGCAACCCTGTCATAAGGTTTGAATCTGGGTATTGAGTATTTGGACCAATCTCCAGTTCGGGATATTAAGAAAACTGGTAGGGTGAGCATTTTTGTCGAAGGGATTGTAGTGATCTGGACGAGAATCTGGGATAGCTATTTTGTGACGTCTATCCCGAAGACCTTCCACATACCCAACCAAGAGTATACACCTGGAAGTTGATCTAAAAGGCCAGGGCTACCGCTCGTAGCCAAATGGACCAGATAATCCCGGAAGATTGCACAACGTAATTAAAACGAGTACATACGGGTCAGGCTTCTGGGATCTGGGGGAACCTGGCGCGGGACGTCTATCCCGAATGAGTGTACTCCGCATATACCTGGGAGCCACGTACAAAGGCCAGGGCTATCGCTCGGGATCAGGATTAAACATTTATCAGATTATCGCAGATTGTTATTCAGCGATTGTTATTCAGCTTCACAAATGTTGCATTCTTCGCAGTTGCTACAACTACCGGATTCAGCATTTTGTATTATGAAGTTTTTACCATTATCATCGGCTACAAAATCAATGCTACCATCAGAAAAGCCAATTGCAACTTTTGCTGCCATGACAAGTTTGATACCATTATTTTCCATGGTTACATCAAATTCATCTGTATCATCAGCAAGTGCCAAGCCATATTGAGCGTCACCAGATGGTGATGTTCCTGTGGTATAGATTCGTATTGAAGCGTCTGATTTCCCTTCTGATTCCAGCAAAGCTTTCAGCTCTTTAGCAGCTCTGTTTGTTATTTCGATCACTTATGAATCCCCCCATTAACGTACAGAAATTAATTGGCGGTATGCGTATATAGTATTATTGACCGCTACTAACATTTTCTCAATCGTTACTCAATTATTTTTACTCTATAGGACTTACACGGTTGAAATGAGGAATCAATAGCATTAAACCGTCAACTGTCCAAAATATGCCTTAACCGTAATGCCTATTGCGCTTGATTTTGTACTTCAAGTGCGTAAGTCCTAAAGATAATAAGCATTCCGATATTTTAACCCAAATGTATAACCAGGGTAGTTTTGAGACAGCTTGAATATTAAAGTTTCAATTCTGGGTTTGGCGGAAGATACTTCTCTACTTTACCACAATCCAATCCATTTGAGAGAATACAAGCACACAATCCCTAGCAGAATATTGATTGCTACAAGCTGACCTCTTCTTTTCTTCCATCTTTTTGCTATTATATGATTTGTCCAGTATGCCATTGAGGTCGCCAGCATTCCGTTCACAAAAGCCACAACAACATCAGGAAACCCAAAAATCGTACTGAGAATAAACCCAATTCCTCCAACCACACATACAGGACAGACCATATTACCCCTCTTTATCTTCAGCTTTCATATTAGCTTATTGAGCTATGTTTATATCAGATCTTAAAATATAAATATATATATCTAAGAAAAAACAGGAACAATAATATGTATCTCATGGGCTAATAAAACACACTTGATTATTTATACTGGTATTTGTGTAAAAATACTTGTGAACTAAGGACTTCTTTTAGAGGAGCTATATGACTACTATCCGATAGGATAGAAGAAATAAGCCCCTTCTTTTTAACGACCTGAATAAAAAGCCGGCTCTTCGTTGTTTCGAGTGGGTAACTTACATTCATTTCCTAAATGTCGAAGTAGCAGATATAAAATTTAGAAACATTTGTTGTTGAAATCACGCTCATGCTTGATGTTTCTCTTTTTGGCCGGGCCACTTCTTAACTGAGCGATTATTTTCAACCCACACAAAATAGCGAAGAGCCAAAAAGCCGGGGTTTTTCCTAACTGATCAAATACTTGACAAACCAACTTAGTTTTGTGAATATAAATCTTGTATCAAAAACAATTTCTCCTTTTCCATATAATTCACAATTATCGAACACTGCCAGAACATTAGATAACCATCGAATAATAGAGAGTGACCTATCTTTTATAATCATTTATCATAAGGAAAATTTATTCTGCAAGTTTTATATGTTTACGGTTTGTCCATTTATTGAACAAAAATGTTAATATTTCGATAATTGTCAAAGATCTCGATATGGACCGAAATAATTTAAAAAATTGATTTTTGTGAGTATCATTGACACCTTCAAACTTATCAATTTTAAAACGTTAATCGTTTAAATAGTAATAAATGGAGTGGGCGATCAACATGAAGAAGTCAGTATTATTATTGATCCTGCTTTCGGCTGTGCTCTCTATGGCTGGCTGTATTGGAGATTCCATGAACTCTCAAGAAAGCTCGGGGAAAAGTGCTGTTGTAGTAGTAACCCAACTGGAGCAGATAAATACATCCCTCCAGGAAAATCCGGTTTTTTTGAAAATGGGATCTATATGGTGTCCAGAGTGTCGGGCTATGAAGCCCATCCTCGAAAAGATGGCAGTAGAATACACCGGAAATGCCACAATCGCGTCCATAGATGTAGATAAGAGTCCCGAACTTGCAAAATATTTTGGAGTAGAATTTATTCCGGACTCTTGTGTGATAGTTGGGATCGAAAATGGAACCTATGTCTACATGCAGGAGGACGGGAACGTTAGCGTGAACAGATCCCAGGCCAGGTTCATCGGACTAAATGAAACTGATGATCCTAATGAAGAAACGTTTGAAAAAGTTCTGGATCTTGCAGTTCTTCAAAAGGGGATGGACAAAACCAAAAGGGCTAATTTGACTGATTGATTTAGAGCCTATCCGAAAAGTCAGTAATGCATGTTGAAAAGATACAATAGGTCTATAAAATTCGAGCATCTGTTCCAGTTTTGCGTATTGCAGATTGTAAAAGTTATAGTGGGTAACCATTTTTCGGATAAGCTCTAAGTGGTTTACCGGTCACAATTAACGACTTCAAAAAATATAAATCGTTGCGCTCGAATGTAATTAACAGGCTCTTAGCTCGTGGTTGCCCTTATTTCAACTCCAAACATTGTGACCGTATTTAACACCTGAGACCTTAATGCCATTATGATTAAGGACAACCACTCAAATTTCTTTTTTATCCCAGGTTTTACTACTCTAAAATCGAACCCGAAAAACACCCTTTCAAGATCCTGAGCCTTCTTCGTACACATAGCACTAATTCACGCTAAAGGCGTACAGCCATCGTATACACCCTTCCAGGGCATTTATATGCCCCAAATTCTGGGAAGCCCTGTAAGTATAGGATTTTTAATGACAATAAAGTGCCATGCAAGCTTCCGGGATATGTGGAAGGCTTGCACTGTACGTTTATCCCTCATTTCCACGCACTTATACCACGAAGCTGATCTAAAAGGACAGGGCTACGGCTTGGGATAATGACGGGTACTAAGGATGATAGGCGTGAAGGCCTTGCCTGTCGAAGGACCAGCTGCACACAAAGGATGGTACATTTATCGAACTCGCTTTCCGTGATGTACACATAAATACCATCAATTATCCCAATATGGCAGTAGCTTAAAAATCCATTTTGCCTTTAATGAGTAGATTGAGCAAATCGGTAAATATATTCTACATCTGTGTACATCTGCGGAATGTAGGGTGAAAACAGGAAAGTCTCACAAAATTAACCTTTTTTAAGGAATTTTTTTGGCGCCCTTAATTGTTTTGCTTGATAATTTGTGAAAAATAAATATTGCTGCTAAAAATATTATTGGTGGTATTAAGCTTATTAAGGCGGTTGTATAGTCTAATGTTATTGTTTTCATTTGGTTTTCTTTAATAAATATAAAAAAGTAGCTAATAAAGTAAATAAGGACTGTTGGCGCTAAGATTATTGCTTTGTCTATTGTTGCATTTGTTGTTTTTTGTGAGATTGACACATTTTTTATTATACTTAATTGCTGTTTATATATTTTGTGTTTGTCTGTATTTATACAATAATACTATCGATGGAAAGCAGCAAATAGACAAGTTGATGGACTCATCCTCAATCAAAATTTTACAAAATCTTTTTGAGATACCATAATCCTGGTATTCTCACTCAATAGCAAGAAACAGCATTTAAAAAGCATAAAATATTCACTGCTTTCAAAATTTGGTCGTATCCTTGAGTTAGTTATCAATTTCGAAAAAGTGATTATGGCTTCCGTATTTGGGGAAAATATAGAGAATTTCTCATGCCTGCGTTTTTCAATAACTTGCCCTTACGACCCTTATTTCCTTAAAATCTTAACGTAATTTTCTATGTATACCTCTTTGGGTACTGATTTTATTGCAATATACAAAAGAACAGGAAGGATTACCATATCGTCGAGATGTCCAATTACAGGTATGAAATCAGGTATTAAATCGATTGGTGATAATGCATAGCCTATAGTAACCCATAAAAATATTTTTGTAATTTTGGGGGTGCGAGAGTCTGTGTATAGAAGTTTGCATAATTCTATGTATTTTTTTGCATTATCCTTTATTTCTTTTAGTTTCATCATGTCTCTCAAAGATACAGAATTAATTATCTATAAATAATTACTTAAAGATAATACTTTTTTTATAGGAGTTACGCACTCGATGTACAAAATCAAACACAGTAAATGTCATAGTTCAAATTTACATTTTAGACATTTGACAGTTCAGTTACTCCACGCACATATACATGGAAGCTAATCTAAAAGGCTATGGCTATTGCTTTTGGGATAAGGATAGGTATTAGGGCGCCAGGCGTGAAGGCCTTGCCTGTTGAAGGATCAGCTGCACATTAAGGATGGGCAGATCGAAAAGTTAAATGAGGTAGAATAAGCGGTCAAACATTGATCCAGGAGAATAGCAGGTTCATTAAGTCTTTACCGGGAATACGGAAAATAAAAAGCTTTGGTGGAAGTTTTGGTGACAGGGTTAAAGTCTGTTTCTACCACAATAGAGGAAACAGAACATGCGACAAAACCAGACCTCATGAGCTCATAACCCTTGGATATAACCTTTTTTATTTTATGATGTTCAATTACTTAACTGTGATATAATTGGTCTTTTTCGCTGTGCTACTACTTGCGGAATTGGGTGCTGTTGATGAAACTGTGTACTTTCCTGCTTTTGTGAATTTATGAGTTGCAGTAACAGCATTTTTCAAGTTAGCTTTTCACCAATATATTAAGCCCGTGGCTAATACTATACTTTAGTTGAGTAATCTTTAAAAAAGATATACAGATATGGACGAACTTAACTTGTTGAAAATATTAAAGCGCGTCTTCTGCCTGTAACATGCCGTTTATCTGCGCTTTTTACTTTCAGTCGGTTCCTCTTCTATGTCTATTTGCTCTATTGTATCTTCTTCCTTTTCTATTGGTTCTAGCTTTTCCATTAATTCTTTTTCTTTATTATCATTCTTTACTTTTCTTGCTGGCATTTGTTCACCTCTATAGTTTTATGTCTGCTGAAGTAATAAATATATTGAAATACCTGCTGATGCCGAATTGTTTTTTTGGCTAATACAAATCCGGGCAGTGTTGCGAATTTGCTGTAAATTCGAAGTCAAATTTTTGTATACCATGAGGGAAATTTATCTTTCGATATTGGATTTTCTACCCAAGAACTTCATGAAATTTGTGATTTTACAGAAAAATCGGCACATTGACTTATTGTTTTATCCTCCACTATATTGGCGCCTTTCTACCGAACCCCAGTAATTGTAATGACCTAAAGTTCTGACTTAGATTTTCTATTGTATTTTATAATTATACTCAATTAATTATAATATACAATCGAACATAACGAGTTCAAGATGAAGCTGAATCTATGCCAGAAGACCTGCAAACATATACCTCTCGAACCGGTAGAAAGATCCTTATCGAAAAAGCGCTCCAATGAGTTAATCGTGCGGGTATTGGCAGAAGAATTGGAAGCAATCGGTATTACAGATGCATAACAGGCGTCCCCAAATTCCTTACGGGTAAGCTCCTTGCCGCAGATATGGAGCCATTATTCATCTTCAGGTTGTATTCTCTACTATGAGAATAAAGTGGAATATTCAAAGGTGACTTCCTGCGAATCTTAAAGGCTTTGATTACATTATATTCGGCAGTAAGCACCTCTCAAAATATTTAAATTTTTGATTGAATTTTTAAAATGAAAAGATTGAAAATCAATATCAAATGGACTATAATAATTACGTCAATTATCCATCTTCCTCGCCAACAAAATATATAAATTTGTGAGGATCTCATTAATATTTAAAAATTAAACATATTGACATAATCTTAAAAGATCTGGGGGAATCGATAGCAATAAAATGAATTTTTACGTTCGCCTGCCGAAAACAGGATGTAAATTTAAATCATGATGTTTATTGTACTTGATTTTATACTTCGGATGCGTAAGTCCTTGAGATAAAGTGCTATCCTTAAGGTCAATGTGTATCTGAATTTCGGGAAAATTTACGATCCGAATTTGAAATTAGCGTTGCTTATGTCTTTGTAGCTATTTCTGTCCTCACAGTTTGTTCTCAGTACAGGGCAGGATTCAAGACAGCAGGTGAGCGGGGAGAATAAACACGAGAAAAATTGAAAAGGGAATTTAACTTTGTGGAGGATGTTAATTATGCCAAGTATGCTGGAAGAGAAGGATTGGGATCTCCTTCTTCGGAGAATCAAGAATGGGAAGTGTACTCCTTTTCTTGGATCCGGGGCCTGTTCTGAAAAGATTTCTGTTAGTTCCCAGATTGCAAATGAATGGGCAAGAGAGTACGACTACCCGATGGAAGACTCTGATGACTTGGCAAGGGTGGCTCAGTTTGTGGCTGTGACCGAAGAAGACAAGATGTTTCCAAGGGACGAGATTTGTAACAAAATCACTGAGCTGTCAGAAGAAGTCACACCAGCATACTTTGAAACTTCTGATGAAATTCACGGAGTGCTGGCCGATCTCCCCCTGCCAGTTTATATTACCACAACTTACGATGACCTTATGGAGCGAGCTCTTGAAAGCCGTGGCAAAAAACCAATCCAGGAAATATGTCGGTGGAATGAATACCTCATGCAACGCAAACCGACGTCATCAGACTTCGACCCTACTCCTGAAAAACCTTTAGTATATCATCTCCATGGCTGCTATGAAATACCAGAGTCACTGGTTCTAACAGAGGACGACTATCTGGACTTCCTTGTTGCCATTTCAAAGGTACAAGACCTGCTTCCTCCGCGTATTCAGGAGGCATTTGGGGGCACATCTCTTCTTCTTCTTGGCTATAAGGTAACTGATTGGGATTTCCGTGTTCTTTGCCGGATTCTTGATGAATACATAGGAAGAAGTAGAAGTATGGGTAGAAAGCACATATCCGTGCAGCTCGTGCCAGGGAATGTTTCTGAGACCCATGAAGAAAAAGCTCAGAAATATCTGGATCGCTATTTTGAGGATCTTCATATCCAGGTATACTGGAACGATTGCTGCGAATTTGCCGCAGAATTGAAAACACGATGGGAGGCTTTCAATCGTGGTATCATAAAAAAAGATACCGATACGGCAAATATTGACCTGTCTAAGACGGAGTATGAGCGAACTGGTAAAACAAAAGAAGAAACCAATGTGGTTATACTCTTCTTAGCAGCCGATCCCACTAATGCGTCTCGCCTGCGGCTTGGTGAAGAATTTAGAGAGATTCAAGAAAAACTGAAATTGGCTAGACTTCGGGATTACTTTATATTACAAATACCACAGTTGTCGGTTCGCCCATCAGATATATCCCAGGCTTTGCTTGATGCACAGCCTCAAATCGTCCATTTTTCCGGTCATGGTACATCTACTGGTGCATTGTGCTTTGAGAATCTGGTAGGTGAAACCCACCCTATAGAGCCTGATGCGTTGGCTGCATTGTTTGAAGAATTTAGTGGTCAGGTGAATTGCGTAGTATTGAACGCTTGTTACTCAGAGATTCAGGCAAAAGCCATCTCTAAACACATCAAATATGTCATTGGCATGAACCAGGCAATCGGCGATAAAGCTGCTATCGCCTTCGCCACTGGTTTTTACCAGGCATTAGGAGGAGGGCGTAACATTGAACATGCATATAAACTTGGGTGTGTACAAATCCAGCTACATAATATTCCAGAGCATCTAACGCCGGTTTTAATAAAAGAAGGTTCAGTCGTTAAATTGGAAGAGATTTGTTAACTAAGAATAATATTTGTCACCGCCTAACAAATAAGGATTGAGACGATGCGTAGCGTCTTTTCAATCCCGGGTTCAATTAAGCCGGGGGTTTAAGGGTAATGCTTCGGCAGGGTCGCTATTTCGAGTGGATAATTTATAGTTACGTTCCGAATATGTGTGTAACACATATAATATTTGAAAACATTTACTGTGGGGAATCACATCCTGAATCAATGTTTATCTTTTTGGTGTGTTTTCTTTTCAACTGGAAAATTAATTTCAACCCACACAGAAAAGCGAAGAGCCGATGTCTTTTTAACCATTGATTGAAAATATATGATGGGGGAAAGGTTATGATCTTATTTTTCATCAGCAGAGCTACAGCTCTGGTGCGCTTTGTTTTTTGCCCTCTCAGAGCATGTACTAAAATCAAACTTGATCCTACTACTGGAATGGTAACGGTGCTTATTATCCAGATGGAGAAATGGTTTGAATTTTAAACTTTGTGGAGGGGGTTAGTAATGCCAAATATACTGGAAGGGAAGGATGTAGACCTTCTTCTTCGAAGGATCGAGGATGGGAAGTGTACTCCTTTTCCTGGATCTGGAGCTTGCTCTGAAAAGATTCCTGTTAGTTCCCAGATTGCAAACGAATTGGAGACAAAATACGACTACCCAATGGAAGACTCTGATGAAATTCACGGAGTGCTGGCCGATCTCCCCCTGCCAGTTTATATTACCACAACTTATGATGACCTTAAGGGACGAGCTCTTAAAAGCCGTATCAAAGAACCAATCCAGGAAATGTGTCGGTGGAATAAATGCATCAAGCAATGCAAACCAACGTCATCAGACTTCCCCCCCATTCCTGAAAAATCTTTAGTATATCATCTCCATGGCTGTTATGAAATACCAGAGTCACTGGTTCTAACGGAGGATGTTTCTGAGGCCCAAAAAGAAAAAGCTCAGAAATATCTGGATCGCTATTTTGAGGATCTTCATATCCAGGTATACTGGCACGATTGCCGCGAATTTGCCTCAGAATTGAGAATGCGATGGGAGGATTTCAATAGTGGGACCTGAATTCCAGGCTTACGTGGGCCCTCGACCTTTTGAACAGGAAGATAAATCTATTTTTTTCGGAAGAGGCCATGAAGCCCGCGACCTCCTGTCCCTGG